>Ga0209138_1000020_pt1 | contig 174563 bp, 163 predicted proteins | sample SaaInl3SG_22_DNA_FD_184645 | JGI IMG/M metagenome (GOLD analysis project Ga0209138, IMG submission 184645) | Marine microbial communities from expanding oxygen minimum zones in the Saanich Inlet - ESP_153SG_22_DNA (SPAdes) (version 2) | ecosystem: Environmental > Aquatic > Marine > Intertidal...
GTCTCTGTGATCAACGGGATGTTGAGCGACCAATTCCGCAGGAAGGTCGTAGTTGAAGTGCGATAGCTTCATTTTCATAGCTTACGGGCTTTGAATTAATAGAGCGCAAAGATACAAACCAAACCGACACCTTTAAAATTTTTCGACCGCTCAGAAAAGACAGACTTTGGTACTTGCTAGAATTCAGAAGTGACCCATTAAAATTATAGGTCATTTAGGTTTAAAAACAGGGGTTCCAGAGGACGTTTTAAAACTTTTTCATTACCCATTGAACCATTTGGGTCTCTACCTTGTTTTTCTTTAAATAACTTTGATTATGAGGGGAATAGATATACAAGAAGTTCTTACAGAAGCCGAGATTCAACTGCAAAAAAAAGCTGAACCTTCTCGTTTTGCCAATAAAAATCAACTCTCGCCTGAGAGGATTTTTTCCTTAGAATCCATAAGAAAAACCTCAATAAACTATAGACTTAGATTTTTACCTGTCCACTTGTACAAAGGCAAAATCCCCAATGGTGCATTGGAAAAAATGGAACAATATTCCCAAAGGACTCATGATGACAATCCTGTCTTATATGTAATGGCTCCAGCCGATTTATTTATCCTAGAAGAGTTGGACAAGGATCCTCTTTTGTTCGCGGATTTAGGCGATCAAAAGTTCTTTCTTATTGACAAATGGGGAGGTGAACTCAACGCCTTTAGAAAAATATGGGCCTATCCCTTGCGGTCCTTCCAAGCGTTATTGATCACCATCAGTTCTCTTGCAGCACTCATTTCATTGGCAATTCCCTCCTCGGTGATGATGGGGCCTTATGATAATTATTCTGGCCCAATACGATTGATTCTGTTTTTTTACCTGTTCTTATCCTTCTCGGGATTGTTTGCTCTCTACGGATTTTCTAGGATGAAGAACTTTAGCGATAAACTCTGGCACAGTAAGTACAACCATTAGAGTGTTTACAAATTAAATGCCTAGCCCTATCAACATTCCAATAGTGATTTGGGGAGAACTATAGGTTTGTAAATCCTCGAGAACTTCTTCGGAACGATTGGGCATAGGAGGAATCCAATAAGAGGTTTTGCGATCTCTTGAATAAAACCCCAATCCAAAAAAAAGTTCAAAGTCTCCCTTGAACTTAGATTTGAACAGCGAATCAGAAAAAGTATATCCAATTAAAAATTGTGTGCCCAATGTGGTTTGGTCTTCTCTATACCATACCGTGTATTGGTCCCCGTTATTTCGAGTTACGGAAATGGAGTCCGAAAATGAAAACACCTTAGAATATACCCTGGCAGATAGGTAAAAAGAATTGGGTGAGTTTGCCTTTTTTGGAAAGTAGAACCGAGCACCTAAAAATACTCTATTGCCGTTTCCTGCATACAGAGAAAAGGTTCCCAAGTTGTCCATAGGGGAATAGTGAACATCGGCGGCTACAAAATCCCTAAACATATATTGATACCCTATGTCAACACTGAATTTTTCTGACCATCTAAATTCCAACTCTCCATTGGGGCCATAAAGGTATCTAATGGGTGCGGTCTTTAATGTAAATGTCGCATAAGAAGATGCGGCCGCTATTGTTTTTTGTTGTGTTTCTTGAGGTTTAGATTGGCCAAAAGAAAAAACGGAGATAAATAAGGCTATAATAAAACCAGATGTGCGAAAAAGGGTTCGCATAACCATGGAGATAAAAGGGTTGGTTAGCTTGAGATTAGTAGGTCCAATGTACTAAAAACCAAGGCTTCCTTTATTATTCTGGCCTGTCTTTTAGTTGACGTACCCATTCATCTACCTCCCATGCATCTTCCAATGAGTGTTCGCCTATTTGTGTTCTCTTGAGTTGAACCAAATAACCACCACTATCTAAAGCCAGACCTATATCCCTTGCTAAGGAGCGTATATAGGTGCCCTTACCACAATGAATAACAAGTTTTAATAGGTTCCCCTCTAAGGAAACCATTTCTAATTGATGTATGGTGATTTTACGGCTTTTAATCTCTACTTCCTGGTTTTTTCTGGCGTATTCATAGAGCGGTTTGCCCTCTTTTTTTAGAGCAGAAAAAATAGGAGGGGTTTGGTCTATTTCCCCCCTAAATTGAAGGAGAATGGACTGTATTAAATCTTCAGTAATGTGTTGGGTAGGAAAGTGGTGGTCTTCCTCTTTCTCTAAATCATAAGATGGAGTGGTAGCTCCAAGTTTGATGGTGGCTTCATAAACCTTAGAATGACCCATGTAGGTTTCTATTTCTTTGGTTTTTCTGCCAATACAAATAATGAGTAAACCAGTAGCTTTGGGGTCAAGAGTTCCAGCATGTCCTACCTTTAGTTTCTTGATTTTGTATACATTTCTCAAGGCATTCCGCATCTTGGCCACTACGTCAAAACTCGTCCAGTCTAGAGGTTTGTTTATACAAAAGACTTGGCCTTCACGTGCCTCTTCTAATGTGAGCTTTGACAGATCCATAGGCTGGGATTAAAGAAGGGTATATCCAATAGCAAGGGCGCCTACTACAAAACAGTAGATAGCAAAAGAGGTAAGTCTAGCTTTTTTGACCAAAGTGATCATCCATTTACAAGCAAAGAGTCCGGCGATAAAAGCAGCGGCAAAACCTGCAACATACACACCAGTTTGACCTGAGGAGACTCCGCTACCCGTTTCTGCCATATCCTTAATAGATAAAATCATTTTACCTAAAATAAGAGGAACGACCATCAAAAAGGAAAATTGTGCAGATTTTTCTCTGTCTATTCCCAATAGAACCGACGTAGAAATGGTGGCTCCCGAACGCGATATGCCCGGTAAAATAGCAATGGCTTGAGAAATACCAATTAAAAAAGCGTCTTTTGTGCCTACGCCTTTTTGGGTTTTTTTTGCTTTGTCTGCAAGCATCAGAAGCAGACCAGTGATCACCAGCATAGCTCCCACTAAAAGGATTTCACCTCCAAAGAGAGCTTCTATTTGATCCTCAAAAAAAAGTCCAACAAAAGCAGCCGGTATCATAGATACTACAATGTAGGTCACAAATTTGGTTTCATCATTCCATGAAAAAGCAAAGAGACCCTTGAGTAGCTGGGATATGTCCTTTCTGTAAATAACCAATGTTGAAAGTGCTGTTGCCGCATGTACCACAACTGTGAACATTAAGCTTTCTTCTGGCACGGATTGGTCACCTAAAATAACCTTCGCAAGCTCAAGATGACCAGAAGAAGAAACAGGTAAAAATTCAGTAAGACCTTGGATAATACCCAAGATGATGGCATCAAATAGACTCATGGATTATGGGATTGGAAAGGTTGGAGTCTTATTTTTCTGTTTTAGCCATAATGGCATAAATTTCTACAACGAGTCCTAAGAGGATTAAAGTAGGTGCAATTACGATGCGCTGAACACTAAAAATTTCGGGGTTAAAAACGTTGGGGTCTTCAGATCCACCACCCATCATTAAAATAAGGCCGAGCCCTATAATAAGCAATCCTGCAATTAAGAAGGTGTAGTTCTTTTTCCCAAATAAAAATTGATTGTTGTCCATATCTTAAAAGTATAATTCGTCTGTTTTTAAGTTGAGGTATTTTCTAACGGCAAACCAAGTGCAAATCCAAGAAATAAAAATACCAATGAGCAGTAGCCCTCCTCCAACGGCCATTAGCTCTAGTTGTTGAGAGAGTAGGTCCAATTCTGGCAATTGTTGGTCCCCAACATAAAGGACTCCCGAAAGAAGTACTCCTGCAAAAATAGATCCTATCAATCCAGTCCTGATGGATTTGATAAAGAAGGGTTTCTGAATAAAGAACCGAGTAGCCCCTACGAGTTGCATGGTTTTTATAATAAACCTCTTAGAATAAATAGCTAGTCGTATGCTGGAATTGATAAGGGCAATAGAAATGATTAAGAGCAAGAGAATTCCTCCGGCCAAAAAGATCCCTATTTTTTGAATGTTTTGGTTTACCTGTTGCAAAAGATCTTTGTCATAGTTTACTTCTGCCACCCAGGGAAGCCCCATCAATTCTCCCTCAAATTCATCAATGTTATCGGTGGTAACAAACTGACTTTTTAAGGTAATGGCTAAAGCGTCTTGCAGGGGGTTGAATCCTAAAAAGTCAACAAAATCTTCTCCTAAGGCTTCCTGAAATTCTTCCGCGGCTTCTTCTTTAGAGATAAACTCGATTTCTTTTACCCTATCAGAAAGTGCAAGGTCTTTTTGAAAAGTTCTCACCTCTACTTCCTTTGCGCTATCTTTTAGGTAAACCGTGAATTGAAAGTTTTCTTTGACCTCTCGGGCCAAATTTTGGGCATTGATAACCAATATTCCCAAAATCCCCAATAAGAAGAGGACAAGAGAAATAGAAACCACCACGGAGGCATTGGCTCCACGCAGTCTTCTTCTATTGTATTTTTCGATTTTTGATGCCATAATCTAATTGTGGGCTAATGTACTAAAAAACATAGGGAACACTGGCTTAACGAATTGTTAAACGCAATGTTAAATAGTAAAACAAAGTTACACAGGAAAACAAGTGACCCTTAACTCTAAGTGTTTTTTTGCCATAGCCAGTTTATTTTTTTTATTGGATTTAATTTGATGAACACCAGTTGTGATCTGGTTTTTAAGAGTTTGTCAAAAATAAAACTACAAATTAGCTACCTTGGGTGTAACTTTTTATTTCCTGGTTCGTCTTCCTTTTGAGTATGACTATAGAAGAGTTCACATCCTCCTTTTATTCCCTGCGATCAAAAATTGAATCGTATGCCAATAAGCTTCTTAATAAAAGAGTAGAAGCTGAGGACGTGGCGCAAGATGTTATGCTCAAGATCTGGCAATCGGGATTAGACCTCAACACAATAAAGAACCCCGAGGCCTACTGTATTCAAATGACCAAACACATGTCATTGGACAGGTTAAAAGCCAAAAATTTTCAATGGTCGGTTTTGCCGGAGCAATTGTCGCAGCGCGAAGCGGCAGATAATCCGGAGACCGCAACAAATGGAGTCCAGTTTATGGAAATGTTAGAAGTAGCCTTACGAGAACTACCTCCACTCCAAAGAAAATTGTTTGAATACCGAGAAATGGAAGGGTTGACCTACGAAGAAATGGGGCGCAGAGAAGACCTATCGCTTTCTAGCGTGAAAGTCTATCTGCACCGTGCAAGAACGACCTTGAGAACGGCATTGATCAATGCCTCAAATGGAGAATTATGAGTAAGCAAGAACATCCGCTAAAGAAGTATTTTGATGCAGAGACCTCTGTACAGGAGGAACGCGACCTCCTTAAAGAGATGAATGGCATTGAGCAGCACCCGGACGCTCCTTACTTTGTAGCTCTCCAACAACTCAAAAACAAGCGCAAGTCTCAGAGGCGTGTTCGCAACTATGCAATGGCCGCTTCTGTAGCGGTAATTATAGCACTAGGACTCGTTACCATTCCCTTTGGAACTTCCAGTCCAGACCCTCAAATTCCTGAGACTGCTGAGGCCTATCAAGAAACCCAAAAAGCCTTGATGTTACTCTCTAACAAGCTCAATAAGAGCTCAAAAAAAATGGCCCCAGTGGGTCAATTCGAAAAAACACAACGCGAATTAAAAAGTAAAAAAAACTAAGAACACAATTCTCATGAAAAAATTAGCCATCGCCCTTGTATTGCTAGGGTCCAGTTTTACATTGTCTGCACAAAATGACAATGCCATTGACAAGTACTTTTCTGAATACGAAAACGACACCGCTTTTGCAAAGATCAAAGTAAATGCCAAAATGTTTGAGTTGTTCACAGAAATGGACGGCACCACAGAAGAGCAAAAAGCCATGCAAGAGACCATTGGAAAACTCAAGGGACTCAAAATGCTGGAATTAGACAATGATCCAAGAGTTGAATCACTCTATTTGGAAGCCATTAAAAAGATGAATAAGAACTATGAGGTTCTTTTGGAAATCGAAGACGAAGAAAAAATCACCTTCTACATTGATGAATCCGGGGGGGTTATCAAGGAATTGGTAATGGTAATGGGTGGTCAAAATGAGTTTATGATACTCTCTCTAGAAGGGGATATTGATTTAAAAGAAATCTCTAAGCTATCCAAGTCTGTAAATATCTCAGGTATGGAAAAACTAGAAGGAGTAGAAGATGCTGAGTAATGTAAACACTACTCTTATGGGCCTATTTTTTCTTATTCTGTTGGGTGCTTGCACCCAACAGAATACAGGCTTAATGTCAAGTATTAAGGAGAGACACAGAAACAATAGTTTTGTTTTTAATCAAGTCGATGAATCCATGATAAGAGCTGTCGGGAATTTGGATTCTACAGCATCTCTAAAGGACTTGGATCAATATGTAGAAGAAATCACCGTTTTTGAAATTGATCACGAGGATAGGATTTTTGACTCTGCCTGGGTGCATGATTACCTATCCAATATAGACTACACACAATTTGAAGAACTTGCCAGGATGTCTGACGACAGCAGTCAAGTAAGGGTTTTAATGGTCCAAGGCCTTGAGGGAACTCAGGTTTTTGATGTAGTACTTCAAACCCCAAACTCCCTTTTGGTGGTAGAAATTGTAGGAGATAACCCAATGGGAATCACTACGGCCCTTGCCCAAGGCATCACTAACGGGGAAGACCCCATGAGCACCTTATCTAAATTTGGATTATGAGCGCATTAACCATAGACAACCTAACCAAAACGTATGGTCGCATGCATGCGGTCAACAACTTGTCGTTACATATAGAGAAGGGAAAGGCCTTTGGCCTTTTGGGGCCCAATGGATCTGGAAAGACCACAACCTTGTCTATGGTTTTGGGGGTGACCAATCCCACTTCAGGATCCTATCAATGGTTTGGTGGAGAAAATGAAACCAGAGCTCGCAGAAAAGTGGGTGCCATCTTGGAACAGCCAGTTTTTTATCCAAGCCTTACGGCGAAACAAAATCTAAGGATTATAGCTCACATTAAAAAAATGGAGTCACCACCTATAGAAAAGACCTTGGAATTTGTAGGACTTCACAAAAGAGTCAGGGATCCCTTTAAGGCCTATTCTCTCGGGATGAAGCAACGTTTGGCTATAGCTTCCGCCTTGCTTTCTGATCCTGATGTCCTGATTTTAGACGAGCCAACAAATGGCCTCGATCCCGAAGGAATTGCAGACATCAGAGGTATGATTCAAAATATTATTGACTCTGGAAAAACCTTGATTTTGGCCTCTCATTTATTGGATGAAGTTCAAAAGATTTGTTCAGACTTTATTATTCTAAACAAGGGTAAAACTCTGTACAGCGGAAATGTGGAACGAGATTTAAATGCCGCCGGTGAGTTTACTCTTTCCGCCTTGGATACCAATTTATTGTTTAGAGCGTGTAACGAGTCTTCCTTGGTATTAGAATCTGAGGTAGAATCAGGTCAAATAAAAATCAGAGTAGCAGAGGATGTAAACGCCTCAGTAATTAATCAACACTTTTTTGAGAGGGGTATAGTTCTTTCGGAATTGACCCCACGCAAAAATAGACTGGAAGAAAAATTCTTAGAAATCCTAAATCAAAGTAACTAATCCCATGTGGTATTTAAAACTAGAATGGTTAAAGCTCAAGCATCTCAGATACGTTAAGGTGATGCTAATCTTGTGGTTAGTAGCTTTTTTGGCCATTCCCATTGCCGCTAATTACTTTCTGGATTGGTTGTCGAGTCAGGGAGAAACCCTAGAAAATTTCTTTGATATTAGACCGGATCAATTGCCCATTTTTGACTTTGTGGATATTTGGCAAAACTTGGCATATGTCTATAAGTTTTTAACCATTTTCTTAATGCTCATAGTGGTGATTTCGGTGACCACAGAATGGGAAGAGAAAACCTTTAGACAAAATGTTATTGACGGATTGACTCGCAAAGAGTTTTTCTACAGTAAAATAGGGTTTATTGTGGTCCTCTCTCTGGTAAGTACAACCCTGTTATTTCTACTAGGTTTGTTTACTGGAATGGCCCTGAGCCCGGTTACTGAGTTTAAGTACATCGTAAAGAATATTGATTTTTTATTGGCGTATTTTCTTCACCTAGTGTACCATCTGTCTCTTGGGATGTTGGCCGCTATGCTGATTCGTCGCACAGGTTTGACCATTATATTACTCTTGTTTTGGATGTATATTTTTGAACCTATTGCGGGGTCAATAATTAATTATGGATTGGATCTCCCGTGGCTGGCCAATTCCCTGCCTTTTGAAGTCTCATGGGGCTTGGTGCCCATACCGTTTGGTCGCTACATCCTGCAGCCAACGGTTTCAGCGGTAGACTATCTGTATGTGGTAAAATCCATGATTTACATTGGAGTCATTTGGATCTCTACAGGCTATCTACTCATTGTTAAGGATATTAAGTAAGAAAGGACTATAATCCGAGGCTAAAGTTTTATTTTCGCGCCGTAAATATTACGGTCATGGAGTATAATTTTAGAGAAATAGAGAAGAAGTGGAGAGCCTATTGGGCGGAGAACAAAACCTTTAAGGCAGAGAACATCTCAGAAAAGCCCAAGTTCTACGTACTGGATATGTTTCCTTATCCATCGGGTGCAGGCCTTCATGTAGGACATCCCCTTGGGTACATCGCCTCGGATATTTATTCCCGCTATAAAAGGCATCAAGGCTTTAATGTTTTGCATCCCATGGGCTACGATGCTTTTGGTTTGCCTGCAGAGCAATACGCCATAGAAACGGGCCAACACCCTGCCGTAACTACAGAAAAAAATATCACTCGGTACCGAGAGCAACTCGATAAAATTGGATTTTCCTTTGATTGGGATAGAGAGGTAAGAACTTGCGAGCCTGACTTTTACCGTTGGACTCAATGGATTTTTAAGCAATTATTTAATTCGTGGTATAACCAAAAAAGTGATTCTGCAGAAAGTATTGACACATTGGTCAGTCATTTAGAAGCGAATGGAACTCATGGGTTAATGGCTGCTCAGACCGAAGTACTAGACTTTTCTGCCAATGATTGGAATGGGTACTCTAAAGAAAAAAAATCCGAAATCCTATTGAACTACAGAATGACTTACAGGTCTTTAAGTGTAGTGAATTGGTGTCCAAAACTCGGCACCGTTCTAGCAAATGATGAGGTTAAAGACGGACTGTCCGAGCGAGGCGGTTTTCCTGTGATTCAAAAGAAGATGGAGCAATGGTCTATGCGCATTTCGGCTTACAGCCAAAGATTGTTAGACGGATTAGAAACTATTGATTGGAGCGAATCCTTAAAAGAATCACAACGCAATTGGATAGGGAAATCTGTAGGTGCTCAAGTATTCTTTGATGTATATCAATCCGATAAAAAAATAGAGGTGTTTACCACCCGTCCTGACACTATTTTTGGTGTGTCCTTTATGGTCTTGGCACCCGAGCACGAATGGGTTGACCAGTTGACAACTACTGAGTATAAAGCAGGCATTGAAGCCTACAGAGAAGAGACTGCCAAAAGATCCGAAAGAGATAGAATGGCAGATATTAAATCCATTACAGGGCAATTTACAGGCGCTTACGCCATACATCCCTTCTCGGGAGAAAAACTACCTATTTGGATTGCTGATTATGTATTGGCAGGATATGGAACGGGTGCAGTTATGGCCGTTCCCGGTCACGATGCAAGAGATTGGGGTTTTGCCAACAAATTTGGGCTCCCTATTTTGGAAGTGGTAGCTGGAGGTGATGTCACTGAAGGGGCTGTTGAGGCCAAAGAAGGTCAGATGGTGAATTCTGATTTCCTCAATGGATTAGAAGTAAAAAGTGCAATAGCGGAAGCAATCAATAAAATAGAAGAATATGGACTGGGATCCGGGAAAACCAATTATCGCCTAAGGGATGCCGTTTTTTCTCGTCAACGATATTGGGGAGAACCTTTCCCTGTATACTTTGTAGATGGACAGCCGGCATTGATGGAAGATAGCGAGTTAGCTGTCACCCTTCCGGAGGTCGATGCCTATTTACCTACAGAAGATGGTGAGCCTCCTTTGGCTCGTGCCACGCATTGGGAGACACCAGAAGGTTATCCCATAGAGACCAATACTATGCCTGGTTGGGCGGGAAGTTCTTGGTATTACCTCCGCTATATGGATTCTCAAAATCCCGATAGGTTTGTGGGTGAAGAAGCGGAAAAATACTGGGGAAATGTGGATTTATACATAGGAGGATCTGAGCATGCCACAGGTCATTTGTTGTATTCTAGGTTCTGGCATAAATGTCTTTTTGACCTTGGCTTGGTCTCTACTCAAGAGCCTTTTGCCAAATTGATAAACCAGGGGATGATACAGGGTACATCTGCCTTTGTTCACAGAGTGGTAGGAACTCAAAAGTTTGTTTCTGCAGGATTGAGAAAGGAGTATGAGACTACTCCCATTCACGTGGATGTTAGCTTGGTAGAAAACAATGTCTTAGATACCGAAGGCTTTAAGGCCTGGAGAGCAGATTATTCAAAAGCGGAATTCATTACGGAGGACGGAAAGTACATAGTTACTCGCGAGGTAGAAAAGATGTCAAAGTCCAAATACAATGTAGTTACCCCTGATTTAATTGTTGAAGACTATGGGGCGGATACTTTGCGCCTTTACGAGATGTTCTTAGGTCCCTTGGAGCAATCCAAACCTTGGAATACCCAAGGTCTTAGTGGAGTGTCTAACTTTATGAGAAAGCTTTGGAGACTCTATGTGCAGGACGGTAACGTCAAAATAGTAGATACACCAGCTACCGAGGCAGAGAGAAAGAGTCTACACAAGACCATTAAAAAGGTAACTGAGGACATAGAGAACTTCTCCTTTAACACCTCCGTTTCTAGCTTTATGATTTGTGTCAATGAATTGACCGATCAAAAATGTAGTAAAAGAGAAATTTTAGAGCCTTTGGCTATCATTCTTTCTCCATACGCTCCACACATGGCGGAAGAATTGTGGACTGTTTTGGGTCATAGCGGAAGTATTAGTCAAGTGAACTTTCCAAAACACATTGAGCAATACCTAACGGAAAGCTTTCACGAGTACCCCGTATCCTTTAATGGGAAAATGCGCTTTAAGCTAGCTCTTCCCTTGACCTTGAGTGCACAAGATCTAGAGAAAACGGCTTTGTCTCATGAAAAAGCTCAGCCTTACCTGGAAGGAAAGACCGTTAGGAAGGTCATTGTGGTCCCCGGAAAAATCATCAACATTGTGGTGGGATAAGTCCTTGGGGACCTTTGCTTTTAGACCTCGGGTACACTGACTTTTGTTGGATGAATTACATCTTCAAATGATTACCTTTGTGGCCAACAAGTCAAAGTGGTATGGAAGAGGAAAATCAAGAGATTGTCAAGAGGGATATAAGAGCCTTGTCAAAGGATGAAATTGCCGCCTTTTTTGTGGAGCGAGGTGATAGGTCCTTTAGAGGACAACAGGTCTACGAATGGTTGTGGCAAAAATCAGCTCACACCTTTGAAGATATGACAAACCTCTCCAAGCTCACCAGAGAATTGTTGCAGACCCATTTTACCATCAATCATATTGAGGTGGACGATATGCAGCGTTCGGAAGATGGGACTATAAAGAATGCCGTTAAGCTTCATGACGGAAGAGTCGTGGAGTCCGTATTAATTCCTGCAGAAAATAGAATTACTGCCTGCGTGAGCTCTCAAGTAGGTTGTAGTTTGGATTGCCATTTTTGTGCAACCGCAAGACTAAAGAGGATGCGAAACCTCAATCCCGATGAGATCTATGACCAAGTGGCTGCTATCAAGCAACAGGCTGCTGAGTTTTTCCAGAGACCCCTTACCAATATTGTGTTTATGGGAATGGGAGAACCCCTTCTCAATTATGCCAACGTCCTTGCGGCCATTGATAGAATCACCTCAGAGGAAGGGTTGGGAATGTCTCCAAAAAGAATCACACTTTCTACCGTGGGGATACCCAAGTTGATTAAAAAACTAGCAGATGATCAGGTCAAATTTAACTTGGCAGTAAGTCTTCACTCTGCTATTGACGAAACCCGTTCCTCCCTAATGCCTATTAACGAGGTCAATCCTCTTTCTGATTTGGCAGATTCCATTGCTTATTGGTACGAGAAAACAGGGAAGAGGGTGACGTATGAGTACGTGGTCTGGAAGGGTATTAACGATGATGAGAAGCATGCGCGCGCTTTGGCGCGTTTCTGTGGAAGAACCCCTTCTAAGGTAAATATAATTGAGTACAATCCCATTGATGACGGCCCATATCAGCAAGCGGATCCCGAGGCTATTGAGCTTTATGAACGCGTCTTAAACGACAATGGGGTGGTTGTGAATGTGAGAAGGTCAAGAGGTAAAGATATTGATGCAGCTTGCGGTCAATTGGCCAATAAAAATGAAGTAGTGAACACTCCTTAGTTCCAGTGGTTAAGACCTTTAAATAAAGGATTAATAACTATCTTTGAAAGGAGAAAAAGACAGAAATGCAAATAAAGAAAGAAGACGTACTCAAGGCCCTAGAAACCGTAAAATCAAGTTCTGGAAAAGGATCTTTGGTTTCGGAAGGTCATGTACAAAATATACAGATTTTTGGCGATGAGGTAATGGTAGATGCACAATGTGTAAATCCGACCCTTCAGGCCAAAAAGAAATTAGAGGTTGATATACTCAAGGCCATTCACGATCACGTTTACGAAAAGGCCAAGATCAAAGTTCAACTCATAGTCCCAGAAAACACACCTCCTCCGTCAAACACCATAAAAGGGGAGCCCTTACCGGGTGTAAAAAACATTGTGGCCATTGCTTCTGGAAAAGGAGGAGTAGGAAAGTCAACCATTACCGCTAATATGGCGGTGGGTTTGGCTCAAATGGGATTTAAAGTAGGTTTAGTAGATGCCGATATTTACGGTCCTTCCATGCCCATAATGTTTGATGTGGCCAATGAAAAACCAACGACTATAAACGTGGACGGAGTCAGTAAAATGGACCCTGTTGAATCCTACGGTGTAAAGCTTTTGTCCATTGGTTTCTTTGCTGGAGTAGATCAAGCCGTGGTTTGGAGAGGTCCTATGGCCACCAAGGCTCTTAATCAGCTCATAGTGGATTCTCACTGGGGCGAATTGGATTTTTTGTTGATCGATCTACCTCCAGGGACCGGAGATATTCACCTGAGTTTGGTTCAGGCGGTTCCGGTTACAGGCGCTGTGATTGTTAGCACCCCTCAACCCATTGCACTAGCGGATGCTCGCAAAGGAGTGGGTATGTTCAAGATGGATTCAATAGATGTTCCCGTTTTGGGCATTGTAGAAAATATGGCGTATTTTTCTCCTGAAGAATTGCCAGATAACAAGTACTATATTTTCGGGAAAGAAGGAGCCAAGCATCTGTCCGAGGATCTTAAGGTTCCCTTTTTAGGAGAGATTCCTTTGGTTCAGAGTATTAGAGAAGCTGGAGACGTGGGAAGACCTGCCATTATGCAGGAAGAAACGCCCACTTCTGAAGCCATGGTTCAGGTAACCCGAAGAATGGTAGAAGAATTGGTTTCTAGGAACGATGAATTGCCTCCTACCGAAGCGGTAAGAATAACCACCATGGCAGGGTGTTCACCAAAAAAATAATCATGTCAGACAACCATACTATAGAAGAAATCGAAAGAGCACTTTCAGAAATCAGACCCTTTTTAAAGTCTGATGGTGGTGATATTTCATTTATTGAATACACTCCTGAGCGCATCGTAAAGGTTCAATTGCACGGAGCGTGCACAGGGTGTTCTGTAAATCAAATGACTTTAAAGTCAGGAGTAGAAACCACCATTAAAAAGTACGTTCCCGAAGTAGCCAGTGTAGAACAGGTAACCGCTAGGTAGTTCATGAAGATCCAAGAAAAGGTTTGTATCCTATTTGCAGGCGATTCTGGAGACGGGATTCAGTTGACGGGTACCGAATTTTCTAACACGGTTGCTCACTACGGCAATGACCTTTCTACTTTTCCGGATTTCCCAGCAGAAATTAGAGCTCCTTTGGGAACGGTATCTGGAGTGTCAGGATTTAAAATCAATTTTGGATCCTCCGAGGTGTTTACACCAGGCGGTATGGCAGATGTTATGGTTGTCATGAATGTGGCAGCTCTGAAGAAAAATCTTAAGCAACTAAAAAAAGGCGGGTTACTCATTGCCAATACCGCAGGTTTTGATGCAAGAAATAAAAAGCTTGCAGGATATGAAGGAACCGAAGACCCCCTCCGCCAACCAGATTTGGATGGGTTTACAAAGATGGAGTTGGACGTCACTAAAATGACGAGAGAGGCTTTGGCCGAAAGCGGTCTGTCTAAGAAAATCATTGATCGCAGTAAAAACATGTTTGTTTTGGGTTTGGTGTATTGGCTGCACCATAAAGACCTTGGACATACCGTAGACACTCTCAGAGAAAAATTTGCTTCTAAGCCCGAAATTGCCGAGGCCAATGTTTCGGTTCTCAAAGCAGGTTATCATTATGGAGAAACCGTTGAGGCCTCCTACGAAAGAATAGTAGTTAAGCCGGCTGCTCTTCCCAAGGGAGAGTACAGGAATGCAGTGGGAAATCAAGTAACGGCAATAGCCCTTACCTCAGCCGCACAAAAAGCAGGACTCAGTCTGTTTTATGCGGGTTACCCTATCACTCCTGCCTCAGATATATTACATGAATTGTCTAAGCACAAAAATTTTGGTGTAAAGACTTTCCAGGCCGAAGATGAAATCGCCGCTGTTACCGCGGCTATAGGCGCCTCCTTTGGAGGAAAACTCGGTGTTACAGCATCTTCTGGCCCAGGCATCGCCTTAAAAACAGAAGCCATGGGGCTGGCCGTGATGTTAGAACTTCCTCTGGTAGTGGTAAATGTCCAAAGGGGAGGCCCTTCTACAGGATTGCCCACTAAGACGGAGCAGGCCGATTTATTACAAGCCTTATATGGTCGAAACGGAGAAGCTCCATTGCCCGTTTTAGCAGCGCACAGTCCTTCGGATAGCTTTTGGGCAACCTTTGAAGCTGCCCGGATTGCCATTGAATACATGACCCCTGTAATTATTCTTAGCGACGGATACATAGCCAATGGCGCAGGTCCTTGGCGATTCCCTAAATCCGATGACCTCCCGGCAATACATCCTCCCATAGTCTCGGGTTCTTCCCAAGGTTTTAAGCCGTATTCTAGAGATTCCAAAGGGGTGAGGCCATGGGCTATCCCGGGCCAAAAAGGATGGGAACATAGAGCGGGAGGATTGGAAAAAGAACACGAATCCGGAAATGTTAGCTATGATCCAGAAAATCATGAGTTAATGGTGGGTCTGAGAGCTCAAAAAATAGAAAATATAGCAGATGATATTCCCTTGGCCCATGTAGAAAATGGTGTCAAAGCGGGAAAAGTTCTGGTAGTAGGGTGGGGATCCACCTATGGTGCCATCAAAACTGCGGTTACCAGTCTTCATCAAAAGGGAATGGAAGTAGGTCATATGCACATGAGGCACATTCATCCCATGCCCAAAAATGTAGGAGAAATTCTTTCTCAATACGAAGCTGTGATTGTTCCCGAGCTCAACAAAGGGCAATTGATAAAGGTCATTAGAGAAAAATATTTGGTAGACGCTCAACCTCTGTCTAAAGTTCAAGGACTTCCGTTTTTGGCATCAGAGATAGAGGAAGCCTGTTTACGTACGATACAAAAACTGGGTAATTCATAGGTATGAGAATTTCAAAAACAACCGCCGGAGCAATGACGGCCAAGGATTTTGCCACTGACCAAGATGTTAGGTGGTGCCCCGGTTGTGGAGATTATTCCATACTCAAGCAGGTACAAACCATTTTACCTGAAGTGGGAACCCCTCCAGAAGACATTGTGTTTATATCCGGAATTGGCTGCAGTAGTCGGTTCCCCTATTATATGAATACTTACGGCATGCACAGTATTCACGGGCGGGCTACAAGCCTTGCAAGTGGTCTTAAGGCGGCTCGACCAGAGCTTTCTGTTTGGATAGTGACCGGAGATGGCGATTCTTTGAGTATTGGAGGAAATCACCTTATTCACCTGCTTAGAAGAAATCTAGATGTAAATGTTCTCTTGTTTAACAATGAGATTTACGGATTGACAAAAGGTCAATACTCTCCCACATCAGAGTTGGGCAAAGTGACTAAATCTAGTCCTATGGGCGTAATTGATCATCCGTTTAACCCATTGAGTTTGGCCTTGGGAGCAGATGCGACTTTTGTTGCTCGCATTATGGATAGGGATCCCATTCACATGAGGAATATCCTAAAGACTGCAAATGAGCACGTAGGTACTTCCTTTGTAGAAATTTATCAAAATTGTAATGTTTTTAACGACGGAGCCTTTGAGCTCTTTACCGATAAATCAACTAAGGCTGCAGAAACTTTATTTTTAGAGGAAGGTAAGCCCTTGCTTTTTAATTCAGAAAAAGAGGGTATAATCTTGGATGGGCTTATGCCAAAGAGAGTTTCTATAGGAGGGCAATACACCCTTGATGACTTATGGGTCCACGACCCCACTGATTCGGCAAAAGCCTATCTCCTTTCTAGGATGTTTGATGCTGCAGAAGAAAGTAGTAGAATGCCAAGGCCATTTGGTATTTTTTACGCTGAGGATAGATTCCGGTATGAAGAAGCCATGGAGGCTCAAATCCAGAAGGCCAAAGAGACCAAAGGGATGGGAGATTTGGATGCCTTGTTGAGAGGAAGCAATACTTGGACCCTTTAGAGCCCTTTTTATTCCCAGTAGAGATTCTCAATGTTTTCCTCTGATTGAGATTAGGCCTAGTCAACTAAAAAATTAAATTTGTTCTTTTAACACCACAAGTATGGGAAGAGCCTTTGAGTTTAGAAAAGAGAGAAAGATGAAGCGCTGGGCAAGTATGTCCAAGACCTTTACGCGAATCTCCAAAGATATTATCATGTCCGTTAAAGAGGGTGGAGAAAATCCAGATACCAACTATAGGCTTAGAATGTTGATTCAGAATGCAAAGTCTGCCAACATGCCCAAGGACAATGTGGAGCGCGCAATTAAAAAAGCAACATCAAAAGATCAAGCCGATTTTAAGTCCATAATCTATGAAGGATATGCTCCACACGGGATTGCCGTATTGGTAGAGACCGCCACGGATAATCACACAAGAACAGTTGCCAACGTACGATCATTTTTTAATAAAGTCAATGGCTCCTTGGGGACCTCAGGTTCTGTGGAATTTATGTTTGAGCACAAATGCCACTTTAAAATAGCTGGTGAGGGAATTGACCTAGAGGAGTTCGAACTAGAGATGATAGACTATGGAGTAGAGGATGTCTTTAGAGACGAGGATGGTAACATTATGATTTATGCAGAATTTGGTGAATTCGGAAATATACAGGGGGGGTTAGAAGAACGTTCCATAGAAGCTATAGAATCAGGATTTGAATGGATACCTACCAATACCACTGAATTGAACGAGGAACAAACTGCAGATGTAGATAAATTATTAGAGCTTTTAGAAGGAGATGATGACGTCCAAAACGTTTATCACAACATGAGATAAAACTTTGAATTTCTAATTTAGGACGCTTTTGTGAGGAGTAATTATGAGTGGAATGTACTCTTCTCTAAGCATTTCTTTCAGATCGATTTCTATGGTTCGGCACAGAGCCAACATGGTGACGTCATTCCCAAGTCCCTCAAAAGGGTTTTCTGAATAGTCACCAACCAATTCCATCATTAAGTATACCCAAGCCAAGCTACTACCACACCAAAGGGAATCATCAGCCAAAATGCGAGTGGTCCCATACTGTGAAATTGTTCGGCCATTCCAAAGGGCGTTGAAAAATAAATATTCTAATAAAAATCATACTCATCCCTCCGTATTGCTTAGGCAGGGGGAATTTTTTTATGCGTTCACACTTTCCTTGATGGTCGTTAAATTCATGAATTAAGGACTGCAGCTGCATCAATTGAAAATTATCGATTTTGCCTTCTCCTCGCAAAGCTCTAAGATTCTGTGTTTGTTGATCTAATATTTGAGTAGCTTCATTGCTAAAGGACTGTCAGTTTTGGTATTCTTGGGGTTCAAAAAAAGTAGAATAATCAATGTAAGGATTGTTTTTATCCCCCAAGTTTAGGTCAAACCTAATTAACCTTAGACGAGTAGTCTTTTTAATTAAAGGCCCTTGGTTGATATGCTCCCATACGGTCGGAACTAGAAGCTGTTTTCGCAAAGTGTAAAGCCATCCTATATGTCAGAATATCAATTTTTTGTGGATGGCATGTGTTGGATGATGTTTATTTTTTATCTCATCTTCTTGGTAGCCTGCAAACCCACGAACAGAGGTTGCCCACGACCTGCTTGAGTTTACTATGGATCCCCAAATTTTACGAGCTTTTCGAAGTCTATCGTAGGCTTGGTTGTTTTTAAAGCCTTCATAAAAAGCAACCGCAGTTCCTACCGTGGCTATGGGAAACCAAGGCATACTCATCCACTCCCAGAGGGTGTATTTATATAGAATGGCAACGGCTGTAAACCATGGAACGAGCCAAATAATTTGCCCTCCCTAGTAAAAGAGCAATCCACATAAATTGATATTCTTTCTTACAAACATGGATTAATATCCCAAGTTGTAGGTCTCTTTTGTTTGTGCCACTAGCTCTTTTGTGGAGACTTTTAAATCTAATAGCTCTCCACTCGCAATGTCAAATACCCAGCCGTGAATAGCAATTTCGGATCCCTTTCCATAGGCTGCTTGGAAGGAAGGGTTTTTGGTAATATTTACACATTGTTCTATTACATTGAGCTCTATCAGTCTATTGTATCGTTGGTTTTCGTCTGATATAGCATCCAATTCGTCAGCGTGTAACCTGTAGACATCTCTAACGTTTTGTAACCATGGATTAATGATCCCCAAATCTCCTTTGGTCATTGCGGCCTTTACGCCTCCACAAAAATAATGACCACAAATCACTATGTTTTTAACCCCAAGGTGGGTCACTGCATAGTCAATTACAGACATTGAACTAACATCTGTGCTCAGTACCATATTGGCAATATTTCTGTGTACAAAAACGTCCCCTGGACCTGCTCCCATTAGATCTTCTGCAGTTACTCTAGAATCTGAACAACCAATATAGAGGTATTCTGGGCTTTGTCCTTTAGAAAGGTTTTCAAAAAATTCAGCTTCGGTTGCTTTGTGTTTTGCAGCCCATTCTTTATTGTTGGCAAAGACTTTGTCGTAAGAAAGCATAGTGTTAATGGGGTTTATTATTAATATCAAGAAGAGTTACCTAAAGTATTGAATTTTGTCCTAATCCCCGAGTTTTATGGATTGAATTCTAATATTTCCTAACTTTCTAAAAAACCAAATATGGATACACACAGTATAGAAGTCGCCCACAAGGAGATAATGGAATTTAAGGGTCAGGTAAATGGTCACTCTGTTATCATGGATGCAGAAGCCTTGTTTGGTGGGGGAGACAAGGGCCCTAGACCTAAGCCTCTTTTGTTACTTTCGTTAGCCGGTTGTACGGGAATGGATGTAGTTTCTCTCTTAGATAAAATGAGAGTGGTGTATTCAGATCTACAAATTAATGTAGAAGGGGATCTTACGGAAGAGCATCCAAAATACTATAACGCCATACGTATTCACTATCAACTAAAAGCAAAAGAATCAGACCTTTCTAAAATCCAAAAGGCCGTTGCTTTGAGCCAGGATAAATACTGTGGGGTGAGCTATATGTTAGCTCAGTTGGCAAAGATTTCTTTTGAGATTAGTCTTCTGTAATTGAGACTAAACCCATTCTTGCATAGGACGCTACAGGAATCCTAGATACTCTTCACGGAAAAAAAGAGATGGAAATTATTACCGAACTCAACGAAAAATGAACCACCGTTATTATGGTAACCCATTTTGATTATGACGCTAGCTATCCCAAAAGAGTGGTTAGGCTCTTGGGCGGAGAAATCATCTATGAAAACAATCCAATACATACAAGGAATGCAAGGTTTTAATTTTGTTTCCCTCTCGGAACCCATACGCCCCTTTGTTTTTGGTATTCAAGGAGAAAAGTCGCTGACCTTTTTTCTACACTACCTAGTGTTCAAAGCAAAGCCTTGCGAAATGGATTGGGGTATAGAGGAGGTCAGAAGTTATTTTGCAGATAAATCCCCCAATCTATCCTTTGATTATTTTTTGTTGGAAAAAGAGATTAGAAAATCCTATGCAGAACAGAATACCCCTAGGGATTTAATGACAGGGTTTTCTATTATTGATATACTCATCGTCTGTTTTGGGCTTTTTGCACTCAGTGCCTTTTCTGCAGAATAAAAGACTAAAGAAATCAGTATTAGAAAGATTATAGCAGCTCTTAAATGGCAAATTATCTACATTGTTGCCGAAGACTTTTTTAAGGTCATTCTTTGGGCCCTATTAATTACCACCCCTTTGGCATATTTATTCTTACTTTCATGGCTGGATTCAATTGCCTATCAAATTTCTGTGGATGGACTGGGTTTTGTCCTTGGAGAATTTTTAGGCTTGGTGACTGCCTTTGCCGCCTTCGCGCATTGCAAGCGAATAAAGCCACCAAAGTGGATCCCGTTAATGCTCTTAGATACCAATAGAAGACGTATTCAAATTATTCAATCAAACGCATCAAAAGGAGATGAAAAAGATCATTCTTGGACTACTCGGACTCTTGTTTACAGGAGTCTCCTTTGCGCAAAACAAGGCTTTGGACCACACAGTTTACGACAGTTGGAAAGATTTGAGATCACCTTCCATATCTGGATCAGGTCAATTTGTTTGGTACACCTTGGCCGAGCAAAAGGGAAATAGTAGCCTACAGTTGTACAGTGACCTCTCAAAGACCCATTGGACATTTGATTTGGCTACAGAGGGTCAAATGACTTATGACGAAAAGTATTTTGTCTTTATGACCATGCCAGAATATTGGAATTTAAGAACCCTAAAAAGGAGGGGTACCGAGGATTTGGACTTGCCCAAAGCGTCTTTGGTGATTTTCAATTTGGAGAACCAAACGATGGACACCATTCCCTATGTGAAGAGTTTTGAAATCCCCGAAAAGGGGAGTGATTGGGTGGTTCTAAAAACCTATAAATATGAAAATACAATAGAGGTTGCCGACACCAATTTGAATGACTCTCTTGAGATGGAAGACGAGGTAATCACCGTAGAAGAAATGACGGTTTTTAGATCGCTTTCGGATACTAATAATCTTTCTTTAGAAGGGGTAGAATCTTATAGCCTAGCGACCCAAGGCACATGGGCCATTGCTAAACTCAAAGAAAAAGACTCAACTCAATTTTCTGGAATTGTAAAAATCAATCGTGCGGACTGGAGCTTAGAATACATAGATACCACGCGAGAGGAATATGGAAAAATTGGCATTAACGCAACCGGAGATCAAATGGCTTGGACTTGGACTCAAGATACGTCTGATACTGAGCAAAAACCCTATTCCCTATCTGTTTACAATACCAAAATGACTCGAGAAATTGAGGCGGGTACCCAATATGCGAATTGGACTATTTCTCCCTTTGCCAAGCCCTCTTTCTCTGATGACTCTAAGGTTCTTTACTTTGAGCTACGCGAGCCTCAAAGAGTTTTTGAAGAGGATTCCCTGACTCCAGATAAAGAAAAAGTAAAGCTAGACATTTGGTCACATCACGATCAGGATATAATGACGGTTCAACTCAACAACCTTTCTTCGGATTCCGAAAAGGGATTTACAGCTTCTCTTCAGACCAAATCGGGAACTTGGGTTAGACTAGAAGACTCTACGGTGACAGGAGTGTCGTATTCTCGTAAGTTCCCAAAGAAGCACTGGACAGGATTTGGAGATGGCAAGTATAGAAAAGAAAGATCCTATGCTTATCCTTGGCGCAGAGACCTATATGTGGTGGAAGCAAAATCGGGCAAATCCACTCTGATAAAGGAGGGGTCAACAGGATATCATCGTATGAGTCCAGGGGGAAAGTACACCGTGTGGTATGAGCAAGCAGATACTGCTTGGTATGCTTACAGCATTAAGGATTACGAGGTAATCAATCTCTCTGCAGGAATCCCTCATCCCATTTATGATGAAGAAAATGACATACCCAGTCACCCCTCAAGCTATGGGGATGCCGGATGGACAGAAAAAGACAAAGGCATCATCATTTACGACCAATACGATGCTTGGCTAGTAGATCCTCAAAAACCATCTTCTCCCATTAGATTAACAAGGGGAAGAGAATTGGAGACTCAGTTCAGAATGCTGAGGACAAACTCAGAAATCAACTATGTCGATTTAAATTCTACTTGGGTTTCGGCCTTTGATAAAAAGACAAAAACCTCCAATGTCGGAATCTATCAACCCAAGACCAAAGAAGTTGCTAGGAAGACTTCTTTTGAAGGTTTGGTTGGAAGATTTACCAAGGCCAAGAATGCTGAAAAATTCATCTATACCGCAGAGAATTACAATACCTACCCTGATCTTTATATGATGAACTCGGGTGGAGAATCTACAAAAATGTCAAACGCCAATCCACAGCAAGCAGACTATCTATGGGGCAATGTAGAATTAGTGGAATGGGAAGCCTACGATGGTAACCTAACGGAAGGACTTTTGTACACTCCTGAGAATATGGATTCCACCAAGAAATACCCAATGGTGGTTTACTTTTACGAAACCTATTCGGATCAATTGCACAGGTACTACAAGCCACAACCGCAGTGGTCCATTATTAATATCACCTATTTTGTATCCAATGGCTATGTTGTGTTTGTTCCAGACATTCATTACACCACAGGCCACCCCGGAAAAAATGCATATGATTATATTATGTCGGGTACCGACCACATTCTCTCCATGGGATTTGTAGATGAATCCAAGATGGGAATTCAAGGTCAAAGTTGGGGAGGGTATCAGGTGGCTCAATTGGTAACTCTAACCGATAGGTATGCATGTGCCATGGCCGGTGCACCGGTATCTAATATGACATCTGCTTATGGTGGAATACGATGGGGCTCAGGATTAAGTCGTGAATTTCAGTATGAGCGCACTCAATCGCGCTTGGGAACAGATATGTGGTCAGGACTGGATTTGTATTTAGAGAACTCTCCTGTATTTGGGGCCAATAAAGTGAATACTCCAACTTTAATAATGCACAATGACAAAGATGGGGCAGTGCCCTGGTACCAAGGCATTGAGTATTATATGGCTTTGCGCCGAAATCAGAAAGAAGTTTGGATGCTCAATTACAATGGAGAAGCTCACAACCTCAGAAAGAGGCACAATCGCATGGATTTAACCATACGGATGTCTCAGTTTTTTGATTTTTACCTGTTGGGATCCGAGGCTCCTGAGTGGATGACCCATGGGAGGAAAGCGCTAGAGAAAGAGAAGAATAAAGCCTATTAATAAGAATCTATATACTCCTTTTAGAAATAGTTAACTATGAATAGAAATTATGTGTTAGCGGCCTTATCCGCTTGTTTAAGCCTTGGGGCTTCGGCACAATTCGAACCCTTTCAGAACGATTCAGAAACCCAAGTCCACATTGACCTTACCCAACGAGAAGGGAAAAAGGTTCCCGTTGAGGTTGTTGTAGCTCTGGTGGATGCAGATTCTGCCATTTACCAAATGCCAAGAATGGTTCCAGGGACTTATTCCATTTATGATTTTGGAAGATACCTCTCGGATCTTGTTGCCACCAACGCCAACGGAGATACTTTGGAGGTAAAAAAGTTAGATAAAAACAGATGGTATGTTCCCATGGGTGAAGATTTATACAAAATTTCCTACTGGGCAGAAGCTTCGGAAGGTCATTCCGGAAAGCCTTCCATTTTTGGGCCTGCAGCTACAGTAAATGATAGTTCAACCTATCTGCTAAATCTGTTTGGATATGCTGGATATATGAAAGGGGATAAAGAATTACCCATACGTCTAACGGTTTCTAAACCCGACTGGATGTATGGTTCTACCACTCTAGACAGGGTGTCAATGGATTCTATTTCTGACCAATACAAGGCTTCGGATTATTTTGATTTTCATGACAATCCCATTCTCTATGCCAAACCCGATACTGCAACCAAAAAAGTCGCCGGAATTGAAATTATTGTAGGGGTTAATTCTGGAGGTAGTATTACTGCTCAGCAAATAATGGATGATATTTCTCCCATATTTGAAGCCGCCTATACCTATTTGGGAGATACCCTTCCAGCTAAAAAGTATGGAGTTCTGCTTCATACTACGGCCATGGGAGGTGCCAATAATGGGTTTGGTGCCTTGGAGCATCACACAAGTACCGTAGTGGTTTTTCCAGATATTCCACTAGAGTATTTGGGTTCTGGAATGAGGGATGTTGTGGCTCATGAGTTTTTTCACATTGTGACTCCACTCAATATTCATAGTGAGTACATTTCTGATTTTGACTTTATGAAGCCAGAGATGAGTCTGCATCTTTGGCTTTACGAAGGAGTCACCGAGTACAATTCCATTATCTCTCAAAGAAGAGGAGGTCTCATCACAGAAGAAGCCTTCTTCAAGCAATTGCAAGACAAAATGGAAGGCGCTGATGGATACAATGAGAACATTCCCTTTACCATGTTGAGTAAGCACGCCTTAGGTGTTTTTGAAAGTCAATACACAAATGTATACCAACAAGGGGCCTTGATTGGCGCAGCTCTTGACCTTAAGTTGCGTTCCCTCTCTGACGGGGAGTATGGTTTAAGAAATCTTTTGACAGACCTAGGCAATAGATACGGTCAAGATGTGGCCTTTCCAGATGATGAGCTCTTTGATATTATTACGGAGATGACTTATCCTGAGATGAAGAAGTTCTTTGCCCTGCATATTGAGTCTGCACAGCCCTTGCCTTGGGAAGAATTACTCCCCCTAGTAGGAGTAGATTACTACGAGGAACGAACGGTAGAGAAACTAGACATGGGTAAAATAGCCCTTGGATTGGATCAAGCTACCAACCAACTTTACTTTAGAGGCGTTGACCCGGGCTCACAATTGGTTTCTGAATTGGATGTAAGAAGAGGAGATAGATTGATAGAGTTTGATGGCATAGAAGTCAATGTGGATAATGTTCAAGAGGTTATTGAAGCCTATATAGAAAATTTTGAAGATGGATCCAAACTCAAAATAGTCGTGATGAGAGAGAATGACAAAGGAGATTACAAAAAGAAAAAACTCTCAGGAAGAATGAATAAAACTGAGGTGACAGAAAAGCATGTTTTTATACTTCAAGAAAACCTAACCCCTGAACAACAAAAACTGAGAAAACAATGGTTAAATTAAAATCAATAGCTCTTGTTCTACCAATGGTAGGGATAGCTATGAGTTCTTGTCAAGAGGCAGAGACGGCAATAGAAATAGATTCAAATGCCTATCCGGTGAGTGATATGAATTCCGAGGCGAATCCATGTACTGACTTTTTCTCTTATGCCGGTGGCGGTTGGATTGAGCAGAATCCCATTCCGGATACTGAAGCTAATTGGAGTAAGTTTAATGAGCTTTGGGAGAGAAATCAAGAAAAGATAAAGGTGCTCTTTACGGAGCTTGCAAATTCCCCAGGAACCGAATCCGAAATGTACCGTCAGGTCGTTAAGGATATGTACAACACGGGAATGGATTCTACGGCAGCTGAAGAGCTGAATCTTAAACCTATTCAGGGGCTTCTGGATGCTGTGGAAGAGGATTCTAATACAGGGGACTTAATGGCTCATTTTGCTAGAATAAAATCGTGTGGGATTTCCTCTCCCATGGGATATTACATAGGAGCTGATGAGAAAAACTCCTCTTTAAATACACTATACCTTTATCAGTCAGGTTTGAGTCTTCCGGACAAGAGTTACTACCAGAAAACGGATTCTGTGAGTGTTTACATCCAGACCGCCTATGTGAATCATATAGAAAAGATGCTTTTACTAGCCAATCCAAGTGAGACTCAAGCACGTGATCAGGCAGAAGCTATATATGCTCTGGAAGCTAAAATGGCAGACCTTCAAATGGATAGGGTGGATTTACGATCTCCAGAAAAAACCTACAATCCCATGACCTTTGAGGGCCTTAAAACCGAAATGTCTTCCATGGATTGGAATAGTTATTTTGAGGTTTTAGGTATGGAGCCTACACACCTAATTGTCAACACGCCAGATTACCTCAAAGGGTTGTCTTTGCTATTGGCTGATCCTACATTGTTAAACGATTGGAAACTTTACAACCGTTTTAAAGTAATCAATGCCTTTGCTTCTTATTTGCCACATGTTTACGTTCAGGCAGATTTTGATTTTTACGGCAAGGTGTTGAGTGGTCAAAAAGTAATGAAGCCACGGTGGAAGCGAGTTCAATCTGATTTGAACGGAGGCCTTTCTCAAGAAGTAGGTAGGATATACGTAGCTAAGCACTTCCCTGAGGAGGACAAGGCAAAAATCAGTGCCATGGTAGAAGATTTGAGGAGTGCCTATGAAGCTAGAATTTCTGAGCTGACTTGGATGTCTCCAGAAACCAAATCAAAGGCATTGGAAAAGCTAAAAACATTTACCTATAAAATTGGCTACCCGGATTCTTGGAAATCCTTAGAAGGGTTGACCATTTTGTCTTCTGATTACATTGGTAATCTTATGAATTTAAGAAGCTTTAGAGCTGGAGAGAATCTTGCAGATTACAACCAGCCTGTAGATAAAAATCGATGGGGAATGGGAGCACACATTGTGAATGCCTATTACAATCCTTCAAACAATGAGATTGTTTTTCCTGCCGGAATATTACAGCCTCCCTTTTACAATCCCAATGCAGATGATGCTCTTAATTACGGAGGTATTGGTGGGGTTATTGGTCATGAGTTTACTCATGGGTTTGATGATCAGGGTTCTAAATATGACGCCTATGGTAACCTTTCTGACTGGTGGACAGAAGAAGATAGATCTGCTTTTATGGAGCTCGCTGAGGCCTTGGCTTTGCAGTACGATGCATATGAGCCATTACCAGGTGTTCACGTAGATGGCCATTTGACATTGGGAGAAAATATTGCAGATTTAGGCGGCCTTACTTTGACCTACCACGCCTATAAAATGTCTCATCCAGAGGCGGCTGAATTGGTAAATGGTTTTACAGCAGAGCAACGCATCTTTTTGGGTTGGGCTCAAGCTTTTACAGGGCATGCCACTGAGGGATACTTGCGCCAACAAGTAGTAGCAGATCCCCATTCTCCTGCAAAGTATAGAGTGTTGGGTCCTACTTCAAATATTCCAGAATTTTATCAATCCTTTCATTGCGAAGAACCTTCTTCAATGATAGAGATTTGGTAAAAAATATTTTTGAAAAGAAATAAAAAAGCCGGCGCGAGCCGGCTTTTTTTGTGTCCAAAGACACTAGGTATCTGTGGTGGGTAACTAATTTATCTAAATGCTGTGGAGCGATTTAACGATATCTGTATAGATTTCAAGTGAGCAGTTTACTTTGTTTCTATAGGCGCAAGATAGGTTTAACGGTCTTTTAACATTTGACTCGGTGTTTCACAGACTTTTCTCTGTGTACACTTTACTCACGTATGTGATTTGCGTTACTTTTGTTTTTAGAAGCCTTTATTAGGTTTGCCACCAATTAAAACACAATGAACTATGAATGAAATTATCAATAACCCCAATACATCTATTGTAGACGTAAGAACTCCAGGTGAATTTGCGGGTGGTCACGTAGAAGGATCTGTAAATATTCCATTGGATAGAGTTCCTCATACTGTAGACGATTTTAAGTCCATGTCAAAACCCATCGTCTTATGTTGCGCCAGTGGAGGCCGCAGTGGACAGGCTACTCTCTTCCTTAAGCAACAAGGGATTGATGAGGTATACAATGGAGGTGGATGGTCAGAAGTACAAATTCACAAGATGTAATTTGATGTTTGGATTTTTAAAACAACTCTTTGGACCTGAAGCTGATTTTCAGGATTTAATACAGAATAAGAAGGCGCATATTGTGGACGTAAGATCCCCAGGAGAATTTGCTTCTGGGCACATCAAGGGTTCGGTTAATATTCCCCTTCAGAGCATTACAGGTAAAGCTTCGGCTTTAGCCAAAAAACAACCCGTTATTGTTTGTTGCGCATCCGGAATGCGATCAGGACAAGCCAAGCGAATTTTAAAATCACAAGGCATAGAAGAGGTTTATAACGCCGGTTCTTGGTCTTCATTAAAAAATCATACAAAATGAAAATTGTAATTGCAGCCCTTTTTGCCGGTGCACTCATTACTTCTTGTGGACAAAAGTCGGCAACAACTCAAGAGACCTCTACTACACAAGAAAAACCGCAAGTAGAAGCCTTAGTAGCACAAGACATTGATGTTGACCAGTTTGCCAAGTTGGTCGCTGCTGGAGAAGGACAAATTATTGACGTACGAACTCCCGGAGAGTATTCAGAAGGTCACATTGCAGGTTCAACCAATATGGATATCTATTCTGAGACTTTTTCTGAATCTCTAGAAACTTTGGACAAAAACACTCCTGTTTACGTTTACTGCCGATCCGGCGGGCGTTCTGGTAAAGCGATGAGCATGATGAACGAGATGGGTTTTAAAAATGTTTACAACCTAGAGGGTGGAATGAATGCTTGGAGCGGTTCCAATCAACCGGTAGAAAAGTAGGTGGTATTCTCGCAAGCAAAAACTAGGTTACAATGAGCACTCGTTTAAAAATTATAGGTTTAGGAGCCGTTTTAGGTTCAGCTGCAGGATATGCTTATTACTATTTTATTGGCTGCTCCTCGGGTACTTGTTCCATAACTTCTGATCCGGTAAACAGTTCGGTTTATGGTCTCATTATGGGTGGATTGGCCTTGGATTTAGTTCATGACTTTACCGTGAGAAACAAAAAGTTAAACCAAAATAAAAAGAAGGAATAATGGCATCATTTAAAGAATTGATTTCTTCTGAAAAGCCTGTTCTCATAGACTTTTATGCGGACTGGTGTCAGCCCTGTAAGATGATGACCCCGGTGTTAAAGGAGGTTTCTCAAAAAATGGGAGACTCGGTATCCATTATTAAAATTGATGTGGATAAGAATCCTCAGTTGGCTCAATCCCTAAAAATACAAGGGGTGCCTACTTTAGCGATTTTTAAAAATGGAGGGATGCTTTGGAGAGAATCTGGAGTGTTTCCAGCTCATCAATTAGAAAAACTCATTGAACAGTACATCTAGTTACATCAATGTATTCAAAATAAAAAAAGCCCTGACCATACGGTCGGGGCTTTTTTAGTTAAAGTGTTTTTAGTAGAATGTCCTAGTACCTGTAGTATTCAGGTTTGTATGGGCCTTCTACCGTTACACCAATGTAATCCGCCTGGTCTTTAGAAAGAGTTTCTAACTCCACTCCAATCTTGGCCAAGTGCAATTCAGCAACTTTTTCGTCCAAGTGTTTAGGCAAGGTGTAAACTTCGTTTTTGTACTGATCAGCATTAGTCCACAATTCAATTTGAGCCAAAACCTGGTTGGCAAATGAGTTAGACATTACAAAGGAAGGGTGACCTGTTGCACATCCTAAATTTACTAGGCGACCTTCAGCTAAAAGAACAATATCTTTACCGTTAACAGTATATTTATCTACTTGAGGCTTAACTTCTACTTTGGTAGTGCCATAGTTGTCATTTAACCAAGCTACATCAATCTCATTGTCAAAGTGTCCAATGTTACAAACTATAGTTTTGTCTTTCATTGCAATGAAATGGTCTCCGGTGATGATATCTTTATTTCCCGTTGCAGTAACTATAATGTCTGCACCAGTAACTGCATTGGCCATTTTGCGAACTTCAAATCCGTCCATAGCTGCTTGGAGAGCACAAATAGGGTCAATCTCGGTAACGATTACACGAGCACCTGCACCCCTTAGGGAAGCAGCTGTTCCTTTACCGACATCTCCATATCCAGCAACTACAGCTACTTTACCTGCCATCATTATATCCGTAGCACGACGGATTGCATCTACTGCAGATTCTTTACAACCGTATTTGTTGTCAAATTTAGATTTGGTAACCGAATCGTTCACGTTTATTGCGGGTACGGGAAGTGTGCCATTGGTTACACGCTCGTGTAAGCGGTGAACTCCGGTTGTGGTTTCTTCCGAAATACCCTTAATGTCTGCAACCAGTTCTGGATAATTATCCAAAACCATATTGGTTAGGTCACCACCATCATCAAGAATCATATTTAACGGCTTGCGGTCTTCCCCAAAGAAAAGAGTCTGCTCTATACACCAATCAAATTCCTCATCGTTCATACCTTTCCAGGCATATACAGGAATCCCCGCTTCTGCAATGGCAGAGGCTGCATGATCTTGGGTAGAAAAAATATTACAAGAGGACCAAGTAACTTCTGCTCCTAATTCAATAAGGGTTTCTATAAGAACTGCGGTCTGTATTGTCATGTGAAGACAACCGGCAATACGTGACCCCTTAAGAGGTTTGTCAGCACCAAATTCTTCACGCAAGGACATAAGTCCAGGCATTTCAGCTTCTGCCAACTCAATTTCTAATCTTCCCCATTTAGCCAAAGAAATGTCTTTAACTTTGTATGGAACGTACGTTTGCGTAGTTTCGTTCATGATATTCATATCGTTTTTTTAGACGTTTGCAAATATAACAACTTTGAAGCCAAGGGGTTTATGATGAAGGATAATATTATTGAATTTTCTTTTGGAGAAGGTCCTGTAAAAGGGTTTTTGTCCTATTTTCTGTCTGTTCCACAACCTCCCTTACCCATGGAGATGTGCGCAAGAGATCAACAGATGCAATCTCAGTTTGCTCATCCTAGCTCTTTGCGCAGCTTTTATGCTGCTCGTTATTCTGCCGCCCAAATCATCCATCCAAAGGAGTTAGTTTACCAAGGGCAGCGTCCTATGCTATCCAATGGAAACCACATCAGTCTTTCGCATACCCATGGGTGGGGCGCTGCAGTGACGTGTTCCTCTTCTGTAGGAGTCGACATAGAAAAAGAAAGGCCTAAAATCGCCAAAATCACGCCTAAATTTATCAATGAATACGAGAGGCAATGGGTAGACCCAGATACCACTCTTCATGCCCATGTTATATGGGGTGCCAAAGAAAGCCTCTTTAAGATGTACGCCCTGGGAAGCGTAGACTTTAAGCAACACATAGAGGTCCAGGGTCCTCCAAAGGGAAGTACGGGAGCGTTTTCTGCCAAATTCTGTAAACCTGGAGAAGAGTTTGTTGCCCAAATGTATTATCAAAAAATCGAGAATATCCATGTGGTATTCGGTTTTAGACACTGAAAATTTGCATCTTTGCCTTAAGCATTAAGCCTAAAGAAAACTGTACATGAGTCTGCACCCCGTACAAGATGTATTTACTGCTGCGGTTTCTAAGCCACAACTAGCCATTCTTATTGATCCGGACAAACCGGGAAATGAGTTGGTCGATACATTGGGGAATACCATAGAGAAATCTGGGGTTTCGATGATTTTTTTAGGAGGGAGTCTCTTAACTCATTATGAGATAGAAGATAAAATAGCTCAACTAAGAAAAGTTACGGATGCAAAAATTGTTATGTTTCCAGGTGCAGTTCCGCAAATATGCGCTGATGCAGACGCCACTCTTTTTATGTCTTTGCTCTCAGGTAGAAACCCAGAGTTATTAATAGGACAGCAGGTCATTGCCGCTCCACTGGTGAGACAAATGGGAATAGAAGCCGTGTCTACAGGTTATATGATAGTAGACGGAGGCCGCCCTACCACTGCAAGTTATATGTCTGGCAGTGCACCTATTCCTAGAAATAAACCTGAAATCGCTGCATGTACTGCTATGGCAGGCGAGATGTTGGGCATGAGAAATATGTATCTAGATGCTGGATCTGGTGCGGATAACCACGTACCTCTAGAAATGATTGCTGCGGTAAGAAAGTCCGTGAACACTCCTATAATTGTGGGTGGAGGAATTCGAACCCCCCAGCAAGCTGAGGCTGTAGTAGAGGCAGGTGCAAGTATTGTAGTTGTGGGAAATGCTACAGAATCCAATCCTAACCTTATCAGAGATTTATCTCAAGTCGTTCACGCGTGAAAACATCCGTAGAAATATCTATGTATCCTCTTTCTGATGGATATTTGCAAGCCATTCAAAACTTTATTGACCGTCTAAAGGCGCATAGCGGATTTGAGGTGAGAGTAAATGGGATGAGTACCCAGTTGTTTGGCGATTACGATGCCGTTTGGTCTATATTGCCAGGTGAAATAAAGCAATCGTATCAAGAAACGGCTTCCATCTCATTTGTTGTAAAAGTGCTGGGTGTAGATGTTTCTAAGTACACAGATGATTCTGCTCAATAGGCCATGAAAAAGGTTGTAATCACAGGGCCAGAATCCAGTGGTAAATCTTCGCTTGCCCATTTCTTAAGTACACATTATTCCATACCCCTAGTAAAAGAATACGCAAGGGAACACCTCAATTTACACGGCCCAAACTATACGGCAGAAGACGTTGAATATATGGGTGTAAAGCAATTGACAGATATAGAAAATTGTCTAGCAGATGCAGTGGTTTGTGACACCGATGTTCTTACCTATTGTATATGGTATGAGGTAGCGTACGGAAAAAGGTCGGAGATATTGGAACGAGCCTTAAAAGGATTTAGTCCTCATTGCTATTTGTTGTTGTATCCCGATTTGCCCTGGGAACCCGATCCACTCAGGGAACATCCCAACCAACGAATAGCCCTTTTTGAAAGATATAGAGACCGATTATTAGATATGAAGGTTCCTTTTAGAGAGATTAGAGGAGTACATAGGGTAGACCGTTGTAATAAGGCTCTAAAAAATCTCCGAGAAATGGGGTTTGAACCCATTTTGTAAAGTATATTTGCCCCAATCTCAAAGGGGTGCCTAAGGCTTATGCCAACAGGCTGAGATCATACCCGTAGAACCTGGACAGGTAATGCTGTCAAGGGATAATGGAATTCTAATTTTAATAATAACGACCGAGTAATCGCCCCTTTTATTCGTGGTAATGTATTTTATCATGAACAAGCTTTTACTTTTTTGTTTTGCCTTTGCCCAATCTTCATTGTGGGCGCAAAACGTTTTTGTTGGGAGAGTTGTAGACTCCCAATCCAAAGAGCCCTTATCAGGCGCACACATTCAAATAGGCGATAAGGAAGAACAGATCACCTCTAGTGAAACCGGTGAGTTTACCTTAAGAACTGGAGAAGCCAAATCTTTACATCTTTTGATTTCTTACGTTGGGTATGCAGAGGTTTCTGAGATCGTTGACTTAACCAAGTATTCAGAAGGAAAAACCTTTTTTATGATGGCCGTATCTGAGGAGTTACCTTCCGTTGAAATACTTGCTCTCAGGGCCAACAACAAGACTCCTATTGCTTATACTGACCTTGATCAGGCTGATTTGGCCACTTTGAATACCGGTCAAGACGTTCCCTTTATTTTGCAAAATACACCTTCTGTTGTGGCCTCTTCGGATGGAGGAACGGGGATAGGGTATACCGGTCTCCGCATTAGGGGTAGTGATCAAACCCGAATTAATGTTACCGTTAATGGGGTGCCCATAAACGATGCAGAATCTCATGGGGTGTATTGGGTAAATATGCCGGATTTAACTTCTAGCCTCAATAGTATCCAGGTTCAAAGAGGAGTTGGAACGTCTACAAATGGGGCGGGAGCTTTTGGAGCTTCTATTAATATGGAGACCCATTCTTTGGAGAAAAATGCTTACGGTGAAGTCGCCGCAGGAGGAGGATCTTTTAATACCCAACGCTACTCTGTTGGTTTTGGAACGGGATTGATCAATGAGCATTGGGTGCTTCAAGGTCGTGCTTCTATGATCAAGTCAGACGGTTGGATTGACAGAGCTTCCTCTGACCTCAGGTCGTATTTCTTGACTGGAGGTTATGTCTCGGGAAAGACTTCTATTAAAGCAGTCCTTTTTGGAGGAAGAGAAATTACTTACCAAGCATGGAACGGTACAGATTCAGCCACATACGAGGCCAATCCTACCTTTAACTCTGCTGGTGCTATTTACAATGCCAATGGCACCATCAGCTACTATGATAACGAGGTAGATAACTACGGTCAAGATCACTACCAATTGCACATCAACCATCAAGTATCGGATGCCTTTTCTTTCAACGTAAGTGGGTTCTACACGCGCGGAAGAGGTTTTTACGAGCAGTACCGCCAGGACGATGAATTGAGAGCTTACGGAATTAACCCCGTAATTGTGGGTGGAGATACCATTACCACTTCGGACTTGATCCGTCGCCTTTGGTTGGATAACCACTTTTACGGAGTAAACATTAATACCACGTACCAAAGTGAAGATTTTGCCTTGGTAGTAGGTGGAGGTATTAGCCAATATCTAGGGGATCACTTTGGTGATTTGCAGTGGGCACGCTATGCAGGAGATTCTGAGTTAAGGGATTCTTTTTACTTCAACGAGAGCAAGAAGTTAGACTACAATGCCTTCGCCAAATTGAATTACTCTTTTAACTCAAAGTTGAATGCCTACGTTGACCTTCAAGTAAGAGGCGTTGACTACAAAGGAGAAGGTTGGGATAGAGATTCAGCACGCATTGACTTTGATGATACCTTCCTTTTCTTCAACCCTAAGTTGGGTGTGAACTACCAAGTGAACAATGCAGATCGCGCCTACTTCTCTGTGGCTATGGCCAACAAAGAGCCCAACCGTTCAGATTACACAGATGCTCCCAATGGAGAAAAACCAGAACACGAAACGCTTCTTGACTTTGAGTTGGGATACCAATCTACTGGTCAGAAGATTTCCTACGAAGCCAATGCATTTGCTATGTTCTACACCAACCAATTGGTCCTGACAGGCGCTCTCAACGATGTAGGTGCTCCCGTTAGAGATAACGTGGGTAACTCCACCCGCATGGGAATTGAATTGTCTGCCAACTACATGGCAACCCAATGGTTCTCTGTTTTGCCTACTATTACCTACAGCCAAAGTCGCAATCAAGACATGATCTTGGACAATGGTGCGGACTTGGAAAATTTGGGATCGACTCGTATTTCATTTTCACCCGATCTTATCGCCAATGTTGTGTTGGAATTCCATCCGGTGAAAGATTTGTCCGTTCAGTGGATCGCTCGTTACGTATCTGATCAGTACCTAACCAACTTCACAGACCCTTCTGATGACAATCCACAATACCAAAACTTGAGACTACCAGCATACTTTGTGAACGACTTCCGCATTGAGTACACGCCTAACATTCCTACCTTGGAGTCTAGCCGTTTTTACATTCAGGTAAACAATATTTTGTCTGAAGAATATGCTAGCAATGGATATTCATACGGATGGGGAGGAAACTACTACATGGGATTCTACCCACAAGCTCCTGCTAACTTCTTGGCTGGGTTTGCGGTTTCTTTTTAGGGACTAGGTACTTGGAACTAGGGATTAGGGTACAAGATTAAATCACCTTTGGATCCATAAATTCTACGATCCCCTTCTGGTGAAAACTGGGAGGGGATTTTTTTGAAATAGTAAAGTGCCGAATCCTTTTTTACCCCCTTATTTGGAAGGCTTACAATCACAATCCCATGTGGAGAGGATTTCTGTGTTGGGAAGCCACGACTTGTAGGTTTCTTCCACATCTTTTTCCCAGATATAGGTTTGTCTTAGGTCGAGTGTCTTGAGCTGTTGCATTTTTTTAAAATGCTCAGAAAACGTTTTGAGTTCTGTGTCCCACATATCTAGGTAGGTCAATTGGGTGAGCTCGGGCATCCATTCGGGAATGGCCTCAATGGGGTTTTGAGCCACTCTTAGTGTTTGTAGGTTTTTGAGTTGAGAAATGACTTGGGGAAAGGCCGTCATTTCATTTTTTCTTAAATCAAGAATTTCCAATTGAGTGCATTGAGCCAACTCTGTGGGGAGGTCCGTCAGTTGATTCTTTCTGAGAATTAGCGTTTTTAGATGGGTGAGTTCACCAACGCTTGCGGTCAATTTTTTCAATTTGTCCTTGCTCAGGTCTAAAATTTCCACGGAAGTAGGATCTTCCTTGGCAGCGGATAAGGCCTCCTTGAGGGACTTGTAGGTTTTGTGAGATTGGGCTTCGGCCGAAAGGCAAAAAAAGCAAAAAGCAAAAACAAGCCCTGCAATCCAAAAATTGCGAAAGTGTATTTTTCTTGAAAATAGGATGACTATTTGTTTAGCAATTGACGGCACGCGACCTCGTCTTTGTGTAGTTGGGCTTTGAGTGCCTCTACGGATTCAAATTTCTGTTCTGTGCGGATGCGCTTTTCAAAGGAAAGCTGTACCGACTCTCCATAAATATCTCTATCAAAATCAAAGAGGTGTACCTCGATGGTCTTGTCACGACCGCTTACCGTTGGTCGATTGCCGATGTTACACATACCCAAAACCATTTCTCCTGTCTGCGGAAGTGTGGCTCGAACGGGGTAGACTCCATCAGCGGGAATCATCTTGTGAACATCGGGGATTTGAATGTTTGCTGTAGGGAAGTCAAGGGTTCTACCTATGCCTTCTCCCTTTACTACAATACCTCGGACCACAAAGTCGTGATTGAGGTAACTCACGGCAGTTGGGATGTCCCCCGCTTCAATGGACTTTCTGATTTTGGTGCTGCTTACCTTAATGTCGTCAATATCTTGAGCGGGAATTTCTTCCACTTCAAATCCGTAAACGGGGCCAAACTCTACTAAGTGATCAAAACTCCCTTCTCTATTGCGTCCAAAGTGATGGTCATATCCTATCACCAACTTTTTTACTCCAATTTGATTGACCAAATAGTTGCGCACAAACTCTAGGGAGGAGGTCCTAGAAAACTCCTTTGTGAACGGGTGGATGATCAAATGGTCCAGCCCAAATTTCTCAAGCCATTCTGCTTTTTCCTCTATGGGAGTCAGTAGTTTTAGGTCAAGATCGGGATGAAGAACCATCCTGGGGTGTGGGTTAAAAGTAAGAAGTACAGATTCTCCTCCTATTTTCTCCGCCGTTTCTATCAGTCTATTTAAAATTCGCTGATGCCCAACATGGACTCCGTCAAAGGTTCCCGTAGTGGCTACTGCCTTTTTTAGGGGTTTAAACTCATGAATGGAATGATAGATTTTCAATATCGAAATAATTTAGTCAAATTGAAGTCCTCAAATATAGTAAAGTAAACCCCCTAAACATTTTTTAAAAATGAGTTTTCAACCCAACCGAATTCAAGCCGTCCTAGAAAACATTCCTTCCGTAAAAGCCGCAGATTCTATCCGATCTGCCTTTAGCCTTTTTGGCAAAGACATAGGAACGTCTATTTTTGTCCTGATTCTATTAATAATTATATCCGCTCCTATTGAATTTTTAGATGGATACACAGGTGAATATAATATTTTGAGTAGTGCTTACCGTCTTTTAATTTCTCCCATCCTCAATGCCGGATGGTTGTTTATAGCTCATCGCATTTACCGTCAGAACAAGGGTAATATTGCCGATTTATTTGCGGGTTTTAAAGAAAAGGCGGGAAAAATAATTTTGGTCAATTTACTTACAAGTTTGATAACCCTAGCTGCAATGGCCATTCCATTGGGTATTGTGCTTTCTGATTTCTTGGCCTTTTACGCTACCAATGGATTTGACTCTCAGTCCTTAATGGATTATGACTACAGTACCTTTGGTCTATCTGCTGCCCTTGCTATTTTGGTGGCCATGATTCTCGGCTTTTACTTTGCGGCTTCTTATTTCTTGTCCACCGCTTTTGTTATTTTCTACAACATGGGTGTTTGGGACGCTATGGAGGCCAGTAGGAAAGTATTTAATAAGAACATAGGTTCATTCTTTGTACTGGGGATTTTATTGGTCCTTTTGAATATTGGCGGCGCTTTGGCTCTTCTCCTCGGTCTTTTGGTGACTATACCCGTTTCTGCATATACTACCTATACCGTTTTTGTTCAGGTTGCGGACCTTCCAGATAATGATGAGGATAGCTTGCTTGATGAGTTACAAGCAGATTGAATTGATCGCCAAAAAAAAGTGTTCTGAGGGTGCATAAGATTAGGTTAAAAACCTTAATTTTGCGCCCAAGTTTGAGGAGCTCCTCAATAAAGAATTAAAAATCAGTTGCTAATGTCTCAAGTAGTAGGTAAAATAGCCCAGGTAATCGGACCGGTTGTGGATGTTTACTTTGACACGACAAACGAAGAACTTCCAAAAATTTACGACGCTTTGGTTGTAAAACGTCCTGATGGACAGGAAGTAATACTAGAAACTCAAACCCACATTGGGGAAGACACCGTGCGTGCCATCTCTATGGACTCTACAGAGGGTCTGTCTAGGGGTCAAGAAGTATCCTCTACGGGGTCAGCCATTCAGGTGCCCATTGGAGAGCAAATCCGTGGACGTGTATTTAACGTTGTAGGAAATGATATTGATGGTATTGGTGGTATCTCTCACGACCAAGGACTTCCCATTCACAGAGAAGCCCCTCGTTTTGAAGATCTTTCTACTGCTACTGAGGTTCTCTTCACTGGAATTAAAGTTATCGATTTGATTGAGCCTTACGCCAAAGGGGGTAAGATTGGTCTTTTTGGTGGTGCGGGTGTGGGTAAAACCGTATTGATCCAAGAATTGATTAATAATATTGCAAAGGGCCATGGTGGTCTTTCTGTATTTGCTGGTGTAGGTGAGCGTACTCGTGAAGGAAATGACCTTCTTAGAGAAATGCTAGAATCTGGTATTATTAAATACGGCGAAGAATTTAACCACTCCATGGAAAATGGAGGTTGGGACCTTTCTAAAGTTAGCAAGGAAGACCTTAAGGAGTCTAAAGCTACTTTTGTATTTGGACAAATGAATGAGCCTCCAGGAGCACGTGCGCGTGTTGCCCTAACAGGTCTTACTTTGGCTGAGTACTATCGCGATGGAGAAGGCGACGGACAAGGACGTGATATCCTTTTCTTTATCGATAACATCTTTAGGTTTACACAAGCAGGTTCTGAGGTTTCTGCCCTTTTGGGTCGTATGCCATCTGCGGTAGGATACCAACCTACATTGGCTACAGAAATGGGAGTTATGCAAGAGCGTATTACTTCTACCAAGAATGGATCTATTACTTCTGTACAAGCCGTTTACGTTCCTGCGGATGACCTTACGGATCCAGCACCAGCAACTACGTTTGCTCACTTGGATGCAACTACAGTACTGTCTAGAAAAATCTCTGAGCTTGGAATTTACCCAGCAGTAGATCCTCTTGATTCTACTTCTCGTATTTTGACTCCAGAAATTGTAGGACCAGAGCACTACAAGTGTGCACAAGATGTAAAAGAGATACTTCAGCGCTACAAAGAGCTGCAGGATATCATTGCCATCTTGGGTATGGAGGAATTGTCTGAAGATGACAAGTTGGTGGTTCACCGCGCACGTCGTGTACAACGTTTCTTATCTCAGCCTTTCCACGTAGCTGAACAGTTTACAGGACTTAAAGGAGTTTTGGTTGATATTAAAGATACTATCAAAGCCTTTAACATGATTATGGACGGAGAATTGGATAAGTATCCAGAGGCTGCCTTTAACCTTAAAGGTGGAGTTGAAGACGTAATCGAAACTGGTGAGAAAATGTTGGCAGAAACTGCTAGCTAATTAGATCCAGAAAAAAAGTAAAGACATGTATTTAGAAATAATAACCCCCGAGAAACAAATCTTCCAAGGCGAAGTAGATGCGGTTCAATTTCCTGGAAAAGAAGGTCTTTTTCAAGTTTTAAAGAATCACGCTCCTATCGTTGCAACATTGGTAGAGGGAAGTATCAAAATCAACTTGGCAAATAGCTCCAAGACCTTGGATTCTCTTTCTGGCGAAATTGTGCACGATCCGTCTGATGATAAAGTGGCTCGAGTAGAGGTTAAAGGAGGAGTTGTTGAGATGATGAATAATAATATCATTGTTTTAGCAGACTAACTTCTAAACATACTTTCAATTACAAAAAAGACTGCCTAACTCGGCAGTCTTTTTTATTTTTATACCCTACATGACAGCAAAGAAAAAATTAGAATCAAGCCTAGAAGAGCAACTTAAGGTTAGAAATCAAAACGGCGTGTTGCGATTTTTAAAACAAAAGCACCCCTCCATTGACTTTGCGTCTAATGATTACTTGGGGCTTGCTCAAACTCCAAGCTTATCATCCTTTGAAGGGGAGTACCATCCGGGTTCGCGTTTGATTTCAGGAAATCATCCTAACCATACGGCTCTCGAGCTTTGGGCTGCCAATTTCTGGGGTACAGAAGCCAGCGTATTCTATCCAACAGGATATATGGCCAATGTAGGGCTGTTTTCTTGCTTGCTCAAAAAGGGTGATACGTATCTTTATGATGAGTTGATTCACGCAAGTATTAGAGATGGATTGCGATTAAGTCATGCAAAGGCTTATTCTTTTTGTCACAATGATTTGGAAGATTTAGAGGCTAAATTCAATAATGCCACAGGTAACATTGTGGTGGTTACGGAATCTGTCTTTTCCATGGACGGTGATTTAGCTCCCCTAGACGCATTGTCTAAATGGGCTTTGGAGAAGGGGTGTGATTTGATTGTGGATGAAGCCCATGCTACAGGAGTATTTGGTCCACAGGGACGAGGTTTGGTCGATGCCCTAGGACTGAGAAGTCAGGTGTTGGCTACTATACATACTTTAGGGAAAGGTGTGGGCGCTCATGGAGCTTTAGTTGTAGGTTCTCAGGTTCTCAAAGAGTATCAAATTAACTTTAGTAGACCTTTTATTTATTCCACTGCTATTCCTCCTCATATCGCGCTAGAAATACAGAATAAGCTAGAGCTAATGAAGAATTCAGAAGGGAGTAGAGAAGTATTGGCGGAACTCTGTAAACACTTTGAAAAACAAGTAGACGCCAACAATTGTAGGAATCTAGTGCCCTTTACCTCTAGCCCCATAAAAACCATTCTATTGGGAGATGTTAACCAAGTAAAAGAATTAGAAAAAAACCTGGCATCCCAAAATATTTTTTGCAAAGCCATATTGAGTCCCACGGTAGCAAAGGGTTCAGAAAGACTCAGAATTTGTTTGCATGCATACAATACAAAAAGTCAAATCGACCTACTTTTACAGCAGCTCAAAAAAGAAGTAGATTGATCCTGATTTATCAAAAAATATAAAGGCGGGTCTGCCTTAAAGGCCTTCATTAAAAGACAAGCTATGCCAAGTAAAACTACAAGAATATTTATTACCGGAATCAGCACAGAGATAGGGAAGACACTTACCTCTGCGGTCGTGTGCAAAGCATTAGATGCTGACTATTACAAGCCACTACAGGCTGGAGAATTGGCCTTCACAGATGCAGATACGGTCGCTCAGTTCCAAGGAGCAAATCACGTGAATCATGGGGTAGGTATTGGTTTGTTAGAACCCATGTCACCACATGCAGCGGCAGAATTAGAAAACCGAGAGGTGCGCGCCAAAGACATTCCCTCTCCAGTTACTTCTAACCTTTTGGTTGTAGAAGGCGCTGGGGGGCTATTGGTTCCTATTAATACGTCCGAAACTATTGCGGATTTAATTCAGAATGATGATTTTGTGATTTTGGTTTCTAAACATTACCTAGGAAGTATTAATCATACTCTTCTCTCCTTGGAATACCTAAAGAATAGAGGTCACAAAGTGGGTGTATTGTTTATAGGGGACCAGCATCCCAGTACAGAATCCATTATTGCAAAGAAGACGGATGCAAGAATTTTAGGCAGAATGGATTGGGCCCAAGAGGTCAATGAAGAATTTGTTTCGGCGCAAGCCCAAAAATTAAAAAAGACCTTAAAAGACTTTGTAAATGAATAGGCAAGATGACAGCTCACATAAAAGTCTTTCTCAAAGAGATGTAGAAATCCTTTGGCATCCTTACACTCAAATGAAGGGAATGGCTCTCCCAGTTCCCGTTGTAAAGGCCAGTGGAGCCATTCTACATACAGAGGATGGAAGAGAAATTATTGATGCCGTTGCCTCTTGGTGGGTCAATCCCCACGGACATGGTCATCCGCATCTGGCCGAAAGTATAAAGCAGCAGGTTCTCAAGGTGGACCATGTAATATTTGCCGGGTTCACCCACCATTCTGCTGTAGATTTAGGTGAGAAACTTTTGGCAATAGAAAACAACCACCACTCACGGGTTTTTTATGCAGACAATGGTTCTACATCTGTAGAGGTTGCTCTTAAAATGAGCTTGCAAAAGTTCCATAATCAAGGAGTTAAAAAGACCGTTTTTATTGCCTTTGAAGATGCCTTTCATGGGGATACTTTTGGAGCCATGGCGGTAAGTGGAGAAGGCGTATTTACACATGCCTTTGCAGATATGCTTATGGAGGTAATTCGCATTCCTGTTCCTGTTCCTGGAAGAGAGCAAGAGTCTATTGATGCCTTGACGGATGCCTTGGAAAGATCTGATGTAGCTGGGTTTATTTTTGAGCCATTATTGTTGGGTGCGGCAGGAATGATCATGTATGAGGCAAATGTACTTGATAAGCTTATTGCCCTATGTAAAAACAAAGGAGTGATGACCATTGCAGATGAGGTCATGACAGGCTTTGGTAGAACCGGTAAAATGTTTGCCTGTGATCATTTACAAAACAAGCCGGATATTGCTTGCTACTCCAAATGTCTTACCGGAGGAATTCTTCCCATGTCAGTGACTACTTGTACGGATGAAATCTATCAGACCTTTTACGATGACGATCCCTACAAAACATTTATGCACGGGCATTCCTTTACAGCAAACTCTGTTGGATGTGCGGCTGCTATTGCTTCTTTAGAAATTTTCGAAAAAGAGAATACCTTAGATTCTATAGCTCAAATTGGTGCCCAACATCAAGCTTTTGCCAAAGAAGTAAGGGAGCATGTTCGGGTAGCGGAAGTAAGAACTTTGGGAGTAGTTATGGCGCTCGAGATTCAAACGGAAGAAGAGACCTCCTATCTTAATCCGCTCCGCGATAGACTTTATGACTTTTTTATGGAAAGAGATGTGCTTCTCAGACCCTTGGGAAATGTGATCTATATATTGCCTCCTTATTGCATAACTAGGGATCAATTACAAAAGATATATTCATCTATTAAAGAAATGCTGGATACCCTGTGAAGAAATATTTATCCATCCGGTCCATTGGCAGTATTTCTGCATTGGGAAAAACCCAAGAGGAGGTAGTCGAGAGTTATCAGAACCCTGGGCACTTATTTACTAAGCATACTGAGGGTTCGTGGGTTTCTCAAATCAAAGATAAGTCACCTCTTAACCTACTAAAATCTGACAATGTGCCCTTGGACAGGTTAGACCCATCGGTTGCCATGGCAATATATGCATCAAAGCAAGCATTTTCCTGTTTGCCCACAGCAGAAAGAGGTAGGGTCGCTATTAATATAGGGTCTTCCAGAGGAGCCACGCATCTCTTTGAGAAGCACGCCCAAGAGTTTTACCAAGGCAAACCCCTAGGACCTTTGGTCTCTCCATTGACCACCTCGGGGAATGTGTCTTCTTGGGTAGGTCAATTCCTTGGAGAGATTGATCACGCCTTCTCTCATTCGGTTACCTGTAGTACGGGCATGCAAAGTGTCCTAAATGGTATTGCATGGCTCAAGGCCGAAATGGTTGATACCTTTATAGCAGGAGCTACTGAGGCCCCGTTGACTCCTTTTACCTTGGCCCAACTAGAGGCTTTAAAGATATATTCTCAAGAAGCAGAGGTTCCCAATAAAGCATTGGACTTTGAAAAGAGAAAGAACACTTTTGTCCTGGCAGAAGGAGCGGTATCTATAGCCCTTCAAAGTTCTACAAAGGAAGTGGGACTTGGAATAATAGAAGGTTGGGGACATTCCCTGGAGTCTATAGATCATGCTACCTCGGTATCTCGGGAAGGGTTGGGGCTGCAAAAGTCTATGCGCCAAGCTCTAGCAGAAGCTGGCAATCCCAAAATTGATTGTGTAATAGCTCACGCTCCTGGAACCCTTTTGGGAGATAATTCTGAGTGGAACGCGATTAACCGTGTCTTTGGGAATAAAATTCCCATGGTGAGCGGGAATAAATGGAAAATAGGCCATAGTTTAGCCACATCAGGGCTTTTGAGCTTAGAGTTGGGGTTATTGCTTCTCAACGGAAAGGTTGAAGACCTTAACCCCTTTGGAAAAGGCTCTGTACCTAAAAAAGTAAATAGAATTTTAATCAATGCCTCCGGGTTTGGAGGGAATTGTACAAGTCTTGTTATCAAAAGACCTAACAACTAGAAAACAAGTATTATCATGAGCACAAACCACATGAATACCACTGCAAATTTAAAAACGGATTGGACCTTAGAGGAGATTCTAGAAGTCTACAATAGACCTTTATTGGAATTGGTATTTGAGGCAGCCACCCTGCATAGGATACACCACGATCCAAGGGAAGTTCAAGTAAGTACGCTATTGAGTATTAAAACAGGCGGTTGCCCAGAAGACTGCGGGTATTGCCCTCAGGCTGCTCGTTATCATACGGATATTGAGAAAAACGACCTCATGACCGTAAACCAAGTTAAAGCGCAAGCACTGAGAGCAAAATCCGGAGGATCTTCTCGAATTTGTATGGGCGCTGCTTGGAGAGATGTAAAAGAGGGTCCTGAGTTTGAGCAGGTTTTGGACATGGTAAGAGAAGTCAATAAACTCGACATGGAAGTGTGCTGTACCTTGGGCATGGTTACCGAAAACCAAGCCAAAAGATTGGCAGAAGCAGGATTGTATGCCTATAACCACAATTTGGATTCTTCTGAAGATTATTATAAGGAGATTATCTCTACCCGAGGATACCAGGATAGGCTACAGACCTTAGATAATGTTAGAAAATCCAACGTAACCGTATGTTCTGGTGGAATCATTGGAATGGGAGAGTCCAAAGAAGATAGAGCCGGAATGCTTTTGGCTCTTGCCAGTTTAAATCCCCAGCCAGAATCCGTTCCCATAAATGCGCTGGTAGCTGTAGAAGGAACCCCATTAGAGGAGCAAACGCCTGTGCCTATTTGGGAAATGATTCGAATGGTTGCGACCACTCGCATAGTATTGCCAGAGACCACAGTAAGGTTGTCCGCAGGTAGAACCGAAATGACACAAGAAGGTCAGGCACTTTGCTTTATGGCAGGCGCAGGTTCCATTTTTGCTGGAGATAAATTATTGACCACTCCCAATCCGGATCTTAATGAAGATATGGGCATGTTTAAAACCTTGGGATTAATCCCCAGAAAGCCCTATAAAAAAGGAGATAAGCCCTTGCCGAAGGAGCCTTCCGAAATGACGGCACCTGAGGGTGATAGAGCTAAGTGGTCACGCCCTGGACATACCATTGAGAAAAATGTGGTTGCCAAACAAAAGGGAGCCGAAAAGAGAAAAGAAAATCAATTGGGTAGTTAAACATAAAATGTTTGGGCAAATACCTTTTGCCCGGGTATCAAAACAATACGTTGCATTTGAGTATGCAATAAAAAAGCCCCTCAAATAGAGGGGCTTTTTTTATTTAAGCAGACAGGGCTTCCTTTACCTGGTTGACCATGGAGCCTTGAAAGGCATTGATCATTTTGGTTTTGGGAAATTCATTGGTGATATGTCTTTGAAGATCTGTACGAGTAGGTAGGTCAATCCCACCTCCTACAACCAGAGCATCGTATTCTATTTCTCCAAGCTTTCTAACAGCCTGTTTTACAGAATAGGCAGCATCTGCGTCCCAACCTTCCCTTTTGAATTTTCCCAGTACCAGTTCCATTAAGGAAGCAGTCTTACCGAATACTAAGATTCGTTTTTTCATGTGAGTAATATTTAATTACCGTTGGTTAAATCTAATCTCTTGTAAGAATAGTTAATTTTTTAACCCCTGAGCATTCTGAAAGTTTAACTTGTTAACAGATTGTAGGAATTTTCTATAGAAATGGAAAAAAGCGGTAAACCAATGTTATCACTACAATGTCCAAAGAGCATGTTTTTTTAAACTTTATCTTTTTGTTGAAAACTATGCCCGCTATAAAAAAAAGATATTTTCCTTATTTGGGATTTACCGCTGCTTGTATTTGAGCATTTAGATCAGCAAAAAACCAATACACTCCCGGAGGTAAACAGGATGGTGATGGATTGCTTTTGTGTAGGCGGTAGTTCCCATGAAGAATCCTGCCCCCAAACCATACTGACGCAGATAACGACAGAAAGAAGGGTAAGAATTTGTTTATAGAGTTATTATTTGAGCTTTGGATTGTTTTTGTGCCTATCCTTATCCCTATGGGTTTTGATTTGCATTTTGCGATCAAAGGCCTCTTGAAGATCGGTTCCGGTTTGATTGGCAAGACATAAAGTTACAAAAAGTACGTCAGCAAGTTCTTCTCCAAGATCAACCTTTTTGTCAGATTCTTTTTCTGATTGTTCGCCATAGCGCCTGGCAATAATTCTTGCCACCTCACCTACTTCTTCTGTTAGTTGAGCCATATTAGTCAACTCATTGAAGTATCTCACGCCAATGTTTTGAATCCATTGATCTACTGATTCTTGAAGTGAAGTTACCGGTTTCATTACTCTTTGTTTTTAGTATCAATTAACAAGGTTACAGGTCCATCATTGCAGAGGGAGACCTCCATGTGGGCGCCAAATTCACCTCTTTCTACGGGTTTAGATAATAGAGACTCTAGAATCTGTAAAAATGACTCGTAAAGAGGAATGGCAATGCGAGGAGGTGCCGCCTTAATAAAACTGGGGCGAGACCCTTTTTTTATCGCTCCCTGCAAAGTAAATTGAGAAACGACTAAAAATTGTCCCTCCACTTCTTCTATGGAATGATTCATCTTTCCATCAGAGTCTGCAAATACCCTAAGGTTGCTTACTTTTTTGGCTGCCCATTCTATGTCCTCGGGTCCATCCTCGGACTCAAATCCTACCAAAAGCAATGCTCCAAGTCCGATTTTACCTAGGGTCTTTTGTTCAACGACTACCTGAGCACTGCTCACCCGTTGAAAGATCACCCTCATTATTCAAATACGTATTTACCCACGGGAATAATGGTCAACTTAGAAGAAAACTCCTCGTACATTTCTTTAGAAAGAGTGGTTTCGTTTAGGTCTAATTCGGATTGAATGGTAGGATACATAGTCCGGATGTCTGAGAGTATATATCCTAAAATCTCTGTTCTTTGAGAGAGCATAGCTAGACTTTCACTTTCTTCTTCTTGAGTGTCTTGAATAAAAAAGTCATCAACTATAGGTTCAAATCCCTCTCTGCTCAATGCAATATTTGTTGGGTCCAAAACCTCACGGCCATAAGAAGAAACCAAAACGGGCTGTATACCCACGTCAAACATAAAAAAGAATAAATCTCTTGCCCCAGGAGCAAGTTTTAGATTGGTATTTGCAAAGACAAATTCACCTGAGGTAGCGTCTGTATCAATTTTTGGATTATCCGTGGTAGTGAAAATCTCATGCATTGGAAACAAAACCCCTTCGATTTGAATTACAAAAGATTTGGGCAGAGGATTTGAATTCTGATTGTAGGCGATTTTTAATTTTTCTAGGGCAGAAGACCATTGGTCTCTTACCATAATATCTGTGTTTAACGGGATGGGGACCTCATAGGAAAAGTGGTTGCTCCCCGCACTTCCCTTTGCCAATTCTTCATCAGTGGGGGCTCCACCTTGCATAGAACAGGCGGCTAAAAAGCCGATAGCTATGGTGGGTACTAACCACTTAAGCATAGGGGTCATTTCTGTAGTTGTTTTCTTCTTCATCTCCATTTACTAAGCTTAAATATGTGTGATATCGGGTAGAAGCTAATTCGTGGTTTTCTAATGCCTCCTTTACTGCGCACCCGGGTTCTTCTATGTGCAAGCAGTTGTTAAACTTACACTGACTGCTAATTTCAAAAATTTCTGGAAAGAAATGGCTTATTTCATTTTTTTCTACGTCAACAATCCCAAACCCTCTAATTCCTGGGGTATCAATAATGGCTCCTCCAAAACTAAGAGGATGCATTTCTGCGAAGGTGGTGGTGTGTTGACCCTGGCCATGAGATTCGCTCACTGCCTTGGTGTGAATGTCTAAATCGGGCTGTATTTTGTTAACCAAGGTGGATTTTCCTACTCCAGAGTGACCGGCAATAAGGGTGACTTTGTCTTTTAGTCTTTCCACAACACTAGAAAAATCAGTTTCTTCTGTTGCAGACAGCCTTTGGGTTGTGTACCCTGCGTTTTGGTACACCAATTCTAGGTACTCAAGTTCCGCTAGCTCCTCCTCTCCATAGAGGTCGACCTTATTAAATATGATATGGACGGGAATCCTAAAAGCCTCTGCAGATACTAGGAATCTATCCATAAACACGGTAAATGTTTTGGGCCTCACCAACGTGGCCATAAGTAAGGCTCCATCTAAATTGGAAGCTAGGATATGATATTTCTTGGAAAGGTTTACAGACTTTCTAATTAAGTAATTCTTCCTTTCAATAATCTTGTGAATGACTCCTGAATCTTCGTGGTCCTCTAATTTGAATTCTACCTGATCACCCACGGCAATGGGATTGGTACTTTTGATTCCCTTAATTCTAAATTTTCCCTTAATTCTACAGGAATATGTTTTTCCTTCAAGAGTAGTTACTTGATACCAACTGCCGGTTGATTTGAGAACGGTACCTGTCATACCAGCCCTCTATCTACGGCATGCTTAACCAACTCTGCGCTATTGTTGAGCTGAATATTATGCATCATATTATTACGATGAGTCTCAATGTTATTGGGACTATGAAATAGTTTTTCGGTAATTTGTGCATTGGTGTTTCCTTGGCCAATAAGTCCTAGAACCTCGATTTCTCTTTTGGATAGGAATGAGAATTCATCTCCATCATTTTTTTTGTTTTCTGAGAGTACCTCCTTTATTTCTTGAGAATAATAGGTCTCTCCATCATTAACCAATTGTATGGCCTTGACCAATTCATCCTTTCCAGTATTTTTTAGAAGGTATCCATCAGCTTCCAAAGAAATAAAATTAGAAACAAAGGACTTGTGCGAATAGGTAAAAAGAATAAGAATTTTGAGCTTGGGGTATTTCTTTTTTACCCTTTTACAGGTTTCTATGCCGTCCATTTCTGGCATATTGATGTCCAAAAGAATAACATCCGGTAGGTCTTTTTCTAATATTTGAAGTAGTTCAAGCCCGTTGTTGGTCACTGCAACAATATTAATATCATTGACAGCGCCAAGGATGGAGGTCAAACCATCAATAAACATCTTTTGGTCGTCCGCAAGTAAGACACGAATCATAAGAAGGACTTTTAGGATTTTAAAGGTAGTGAAATGTTTGCAGTCGTTCCTCTGCCCGAATGGGAGTCAAAAGTAAGTGATCCATTGATTTGCGCCATGCGTTCTTGCATATTTAACAGTCCAATTCCCGGTTTTTTATTTGCTCCCGATTTCATTCCTTTACCATCGTCTTCAAATAGTATTTTGAGTTCTTGGTCCAACATGGTAAGGACGATATAAATCTGCTGGGCCTTTGTATGTTTTAAAACATACACGGTTAGCTCTTGCGGGACTTATTTTAATGCTCTTTGAGTTTTGATTAAAAGCAGTCTAGAAATTTATTCCAAATCCATTTAGCTTTATGTTAAATGAGGTAAATGGGTTAATGGTTATTTGAAAATAGTGATTTTGAATTCCTAAAATACAAGGCTTCTTATTTCATTTCTTAGAATATCCTTCTATTTTTGACTTAAATAGCAATTTATGTCCATTACGGTTTCTTCAATTACAAAGACTTACGGCTCGCAACGCGCTTTAGACAATGTATCTTTTTCCGTAGGAAAGGGAGAGATAGTCGGGTTCTTAGGCCCCAACGGTGCGGGTAAATCTACCATGATGAAGATTCTGACCGGGTATATCCCAGCTTCTGATGGAAAAGCTTCTGTTTGTGATCTTTCTACAGAGACCGATTCATTAGCTATCCGTTCCAAAATCGGCTATTTGCCGGAGCATAATCCTCAGTATTTAGAGATGTATGTACGTGAGTATTTATCATTTGTAGCTGGGGTCTATGGACGAGGAAAGAATCAGATAGAAGAGTTGATCAGTCAAACCGGGTTAACTCCAGAGTCCAACAAAAAAATAAGTCAACTCTCAAAGGGTTACAGGCAGAGAGTAGGACTCGCAGCAGCAATGATTCACGACCCTGAGGTCCTTATTCTCGACGAGCCCACCACAGGATTAGATCCCAATCAATTGGTAGAGATTCGGGGGTTGATTAAACAACTCGGTAAATCTAAAACCGTATTGCTCTCCACACACATTATGCAAGAGGTTGAGCAATTGTGCGACCGAGTGATTATTATTAATAAGGGAAAAATTGTTGCGGATCAACCCACTACAGAGCTTACTCACCTTAAGGGAGGAAAGGCCTACAGGGTAGAATTTGCATCTAAAATATCAAAAACGGTTATTAAAAAATTACCTGAGGTTAGGGAAGTACGCAGTCTTTCGGATACAGTTTACATAGCCGTAGAAAAATCGGGTGATTTGAGAAAAGCGCTATTTGACCTAGCCGTGGCTCAAGGGAATCAGCTCCTTGCCATTCAAGAAGAACACACTTCCTTGGAGGATGTCTTTCATCAATTGACTCAATAAAAAAAACTAGGCCTTCTAGCTCAGTCCTCAAGGGAATTACAGCCCAACCAAAAACCTTCAAAGCGTGGCCTTGCAGTTTTGTTACTCTCTCGTTTTCGGATGCAAGCATCCGGCACTTTAGAGCAAAAAAAAACCGAAACATCAGTTTCGGTTTTCGGTTGTAGCGGGGACAGGACTCGAACCTGCGACCTTCGGGTTATGAGCCCGACGAGCTACCAACTGCTCCACCCCGCGCTATTGTGGGTGCAAATATAAGTTTGTTTTGGTATTCACCAAAGGAAAGCAAAGAAAATCGGGAGAAAATCCGCACCTTTGCACCAAATTTGTTGAGAATGAGTCACAAAGCTGGTTTTGTAAATATTATAGGGAATCCCAACGTAGGGAAATCCACCTTAATGAACGCCTTGGTTGGGGAAAAACTCTCCATTATTACCTCCAAAGCACAGACAACTCGTCACCGTATTTTTGGAATCGTAAACGAGGTAGATTATCAGATTGTTTTTTCGGACACCCCAGGGGTTATTCAGCCGGCATATGCTCTACAAGAATCTATGATGAAATTTGTGGGAACCGCCTTTGAGGATGCGGATATCTTCATTTATATGGTAGAGGTGGGAGAGAAGAAGCTAAAAGATGATAATTTCTACGAAAAGCTTCAAAAATCCAAAGTACCCATGCTTCTGTTGCTCAACAAAATAGATACCATTAATCAAGAAGCTTTAGAGTCTCATGTTGCCTTTTGGAAAGAGGAGTTTCCCAACGCAGAGATCATTCCCTTGTCTGCACTAGAGAAGTTTAATACAGACCATGTGATGAGTAGAATTTTGGATTTGCTGCCAGAATCGCCTCCCTTCTTTGATAAAACTGCTTTGACGGATAGAACAGAACGTTTTTTTGTTTCGGAAATCATCCGAGAAAAAATTCTTCTCAACTATCAAAAGGAAATTCCCTACTCAGTAGAGATCGTAGTTCCAGAATTTAAGGAGGAAGTAGATATTATTAGGATGCGAGCTGAAATTCTAGTAGCTCGTAATAGCCAAAAGGGAATTCTAATCGGTCACAAGGGAGCGGCTTTAAAGAGAGTGGGCACCCAAGCAAGACACGATTTGGAGGATTTCTTTCAAAAAAAGGTGTTTATTGAGCTTTTTGTAAAAGTGAGTAAGGACTGGCGAAACGATCAAAACAGTCTCAAAAGACTTGGATACTAGAGCCCCATTCAATTATTAGGTTAAAGGATTTAAAGATCAGGTTATGCCAAATATTATTGCCATAGTAGGACGTCCGAACGTAGGGAAATCCACATTGTTTAATAGACTTGTGAAGCGTCGCGATGCCATTGTAGATTCGGTTGCTGGGGTTACCCGAGACAGACACTACGGTCAATCAGACTGGAATGGTGTTTCCTTTTCTGTTATTGATACTGGAGGTTACGTAGAAGGATCAGACGATGTATTTGAAGGTGAAATCAGAAATCAAGTACACCTTGCCATCGATGAAGCAAGCGTGGTTCTATTTGTGGTTGATGTAGAGGCTGGAATCACAGATTTTGATAAAGAGATTGCTGATATCTTGCGCAAAAGCAAGAAAGAGGTAGTTCTCGCAGTAAATAAGGTGGATAACCATCCTCGTATTGCAGAAGCTGCAGAATTTTACGGTTTGGGTATGGGAGATTACCATTGCATTTCTTCTACCAACGGATCGGGTACCGGAGAGCTTTTAGATGAATTGGTGGAACACCTTGATCAAGATATGGTGTTTGAGGATGAGACAGAAGGTCTTCCCAAGATAGCCGTAATTGGTCGTCCAAATGTTGGGAAATCATCTATAGTGAACGCACTTTATGATGAGGAACGCAATATTGTAACGGATGTAGCGGGAACCACTAGAGATACGGTAAATACTCGTTTTTCTAAGTTTGGTCATGACTTTATGATATTGGATACTGCAGGGTTAAGGAAAAAGGCAAAGGTTCATGAGAATCTGGAGTTTTATTCCGTAATGCGTTCTGTAAGAACTATAGAGAATTCAGATGTTTGTATGCTTCTGATAGATGCTACTAGAGGATTTGAAGCTCAGGATCAGGCCATTTTTCACTTGGCTGAGAAAAACAGAAAAGGTCTTGTGGTAGTCGTTAATAAATGGGATTTGGTCGAGAAAGAAACCAATACCATTAAAGAGGCAGAAGAGTACATTAGAAATAAGACGGCTCCATTTACTGATTACCCCATCGTTTTTACCTCGGCATTGACCAAACAAAGAGTCTTAAAGGCTTTGGATGCAGTAATGGAAGTAAATGAAAGACGATCTAATCGAATTTCTACTTCTAAGCTCAACGATATGGTGCTGCCTTTGGTAAAAGATAATCCACCTCCGATGTTAAAGGGGAAATCTATTAAGATTAAATACATTACTCAGTTACCCACGCCAACTCCTCAGTTTGTGTTTTTTGCCAATTTACCTCAGTATATTAAGGATCCTTATAAACGCTATGTAGAGAACAAATTCAGAAAGATGTTTGATTTTCACGGCGTGCCTATTCAGATTTACTTCAGAAAATCGTCTTAGAATAATCCGTATTAATTTAGGGTATAACCGCACTTGTTCAGGGGGCTTACCATAGGCTTCCGACATAAGGGACCTGTGTATTTCTTGTTATTTATCTTTATCTGCCGCGTCCAATGTTTTTTAGAGGTCAAAATACTCTGTCCAGAATCACGGTTTTTGAAAGCCCTCCTTTTTTTAGGAAAACTTTACTCAATTATAGATGTTAACTTGGAGTGGAAAATAAGGACAGAATTCCTTATTAAAACTAAAAAATCATTCTATGAAAGCCATTTGGAAAGGTCAAGTTATAGCGGAGTCAAACAACACAGTTAGTGTAGAAGGAAACGCTTATTTTCCTCCAGAATCCATTCATCAAGAATTTTTTGCGGATTCATCAACGCGCTCGGTTTGTCCATGGAAGGGAACTGCCTCATATTATGATGTAGTTGTTGATGGGGAGAAAAACCCCTCTGCGGCTTGGTATTACCCAGAGACCAAAGAGGCTGCAAATGAGATCAAGGGACATATTGCTTTCTGGAGAGGTATTGAAGTTGTAGAATAAAATTCCTAATAAATTTAAGGGTTCCAGAGGGGGTTTTTAACAAACTCATGGTCAGTAAGACTCTTCAGGAAATTTACTAAATCGGTTTTTTCTGAAGCTGACAATCCTAAGGGAGCTATCAATAGGCTTTTGTTGGGGTGGTTCTTTCCTCCTGAATCATAGTGATCGACCACTTCTTCCAAGGTAGAGAGCTGCCCCTTGTGCATGTAGGGTGCGGTCAATTCTACATTTCTAAGGCTGGGAACAACAAATACGGATAAATCAGCACTGTCAAGGGTAAATCTAAATCTTCCCACATCTTCATAGGTCTCAAAGAGCCCTGTATTAGCAAATTGGTAATTCGAAAAATTAAATCCATTGTGGCAACTTGCACATTGGGTTCGTGGACTCATAAACAATTCCCTTCCCGAAAGTTCAGATGGGGTTAGCGCATTTTGATCTCCATTGACAAATTGGTCATAAGAGCTGTTTCCACTAATAAGTGTCCTTTGAAAAACGCCAAGTGATCGAGAAATCACATATGGATCTGGATTTCTACCATAAGCTTCTTGGCTCATTTGCACATACTCCACAATCGTGTTGAGGTCCTCAGAAATATCCACAATATTGTGATCAAATTCATTGTGCTCCTGAATGGGCACCAGCACTTGCATTTCTAATGTGGGGACACTTCCCTCTCTGAGAAGATGAGGTTTGTATCCTACGTTGGCCAAGCTTGGAGCATTGCGAGTTCCAGGTCTTTGAAATGCTCCTGGGGTCGTGGCTACGTCGTCTGCAAAGGATAATGCGGGTTTGTGGCAACTTCCGCAACTAATGGAAGAATCAATAGACAGTATGGGGTCGTAGAATAACTTCTTCCCCAATTCCCATCGAATTTGAGTAAACTTATTTTTTGGTGGAAATTCCATTGAGGGGAACCCCTTGGGGGGCACGAGAAGGTCATGAGGTATTTCTTGAAACCATGCTTGGTCTTTTTGACAAGACATAGGCATCCAAAGTACCGTCCCGACTAAAAGTATGGATTTGAATGCAGAAATAATATGTTGACGAACTAATATCACACTATAAATCCACTAAAAGGGATCAGAGTAATCCGGATTTGTAAGCAGTACTTCGTCTGTAAGGGTCTTTAAAAAGGCAATCAAATCCAATTTATCTTGAGCGTCTAATCGCAAGCCGGTTCCCATTGTCATTGCAAGTGCCGGATCCAAAGTGGGTGATGACTTAAGGCCTGAGTTGTAGTGGTCTATTACTTCCTCTAAAGTGTTAAATCGTCCGTCGTGCATGTAGGGTGGAGTCAATTCAATATTTCGCAGAGAAGTGACCTTCATTTTGCCGCGGTCCTGAGGAAGTCCGGTTACAGCTTCTCTGCCAATATCTGTAATCTGCCTTGTACCATCCAGTCCATTGTTCATGTACCGGTTGTTTCCGAAGTTTCTTGTAGAATGACAGTGGGCACAGTCTGCTCCCGATTGAGCTGGAAAGAACTCATTGTATTCCGTAAAAAACAAAACTCGACCTCTTTCCTCAGAAGCAGAGAGAGTATCTTCTTCTCGCAAATAACGATCGTATTTGCTGTCCACAGAGGTGATGCTGTTCATAAACTGCTCCAAGGCTAGAGACATTCTATTCTCTGTGATTTCGGAATTGCCAAAGGCTCGAATAAACTGATTAGTGTACCGCGAATCCGCCTTGAGTTTTTCAATCACGTTTTCTAGGGTCTCATCCATTTCCAAAGAATCCTCAATAGGCATTAAGCTTTGGTCTCGTAAAAGGTGGGCCCTACCGTCCCAAAAGAATTCGTTGGTGTTCCACGCCATATTAAACGACGCCATAGCCTGTCTTCCACCGGGTATTCCTTTTACTCCAATAGAAAAACGGTTAGTGTCTGAGAAGGCGTTTTCTTGCAGGTGACAAGAAGCACATGACATGGATTGGTCCAGGGAGAGTTTCTTTTCGTAAAACAACATCCTGCCCAATTGCACACCTTGTTGTGTCAAGGCGTTGTCAGGAGCAATCATAGGAGGTGGAAAGTCGCCTATATTTAATGAATACGGTGTAGGGTCGTACTGGGCTAAAGTGGTTTCTTTAGCATCCTTTTGGCAACCCAATAGACCCAAGCCCGTAGTTCCAATTATTAAGAAGAGTTTAAAAAAGCGCATGGGATTAATTAGAAATAACTAGGCGCAAGGTTTTTAAATTACTTCCTTGATGAAAAATCTGAAGCAAATACACGCCAGAAATATCAAGTTTCGCGCTGTAGGTACTACCTTGAGGTAATCCCCTTAATACTTCTCTTCCGCTTAGGTCCATTACTCGAATTTCTGATCCGTGCTCCAATCCAGAAAGGGTAAAGTTCCCTGAAGTTGGATTGGGGAAAAGAGAAACCTCCTCCACTTTGGAATCCCCAATACCTATGGATTGATTTCCGTCAGAAGAGGTAAATACATAGTTATTAAAATTGTGAATCAAGTCCTTGGCTTTTCCGGTTTCTCCATGTACAATGTTGTTCCCAGAGGTTAGGTCTATATTAAAAAAAGCATTTTCGTAATCGGCGTCCAAGGCAATGATTAAGTCATTTCCTGACGCCATTCCTGTAGTGTTTATGGTCATTTGGTAATAGTTGCCATCGCCCAAAGCATGAAATTCATAGTCTTGGTTGAGGGCTGAACTCCAATCGCCTTCCATAGCAATAAAACGGTATCCAGAGGTCCATCCCCAGTGCATTGAAGGGGATTTGGGAGCTAAGGGGTGCGAGGCTGGATAGGTGGAGGGGTCTAAATGGTTGTGTGAATACTCCACGCCAATTCCCAGGCGAATCGCCTCAATTTGGGTGATAGAATAATTTCCAAGTAATGTATTTACGGGGGAGCCTGCATCGACCAAAAGCCAAGTGCTGGGCACAGTGGTAGATTGACCACCGTCGTGTATGATTTCGATTTCTGCGATGTAATACTCTAGGCGTTTTACATTGAATACATTTCCTAAGTTATTTGTGGCTGCTGCGTCATAGGTAAATGTATTGGATCCCAAATAATGATTGATATTTAAGTATACATCCTTTTGAGACCAAGCTAGTGTTGAGGCTATGAGAGCCAAGGTGAGTAATGTCTTTTTCATAGTTTTGAGTTTACAAAATTAATTGCCAGATTGACCGTGCGGAAAAGATACTAATAAAATGATGGAGCTAAAAGGGGGAGGAAAAAATAAAAAAGACTAATCCTTTGATGTGTTGTCTAACTTGGGTAAGTGAATTTTAGTTTTCACCACAAAGGCCCCGGGTATGACCTTCCTCACTTCCTGAAGAATCTTTTCTGCCTCCAATTGATTTCTAAAGTTCCCTATTTGAGTTTTGAATTCTGGAGTTTCAAAAACAACAAAAGAAGGTTGATCTATACCTGATTTTAAAAATCGGATTTTGTAAGATTCGGCTTCTTTTCTACTGCCGTTATACAACTGAATTCTGAACCCTCTTATCAGTTGATTTTTATTTTCTGCCACCCAATCTTCGTAATTTACGTCAAATTCGTACTCAGTTTCCCATGATGCTTCTTGGGGAACAATACTGTCGTTTAGAGTTATTTTTTTTGCAGAGCTATCTATTTGCGCCGTTGCACTTGTTACAAATAGCGTTATTAAAATTCCAATGAAAAGGGTCTGTCTCATAATTCCAAAATGTACATCAAAAGTAGAAGAAATGCATAAATTTTAGGCTATCAATTTCGTTATTTAGAATACGTATAAATTAGCCTACAAGGCACAGAACACAACCTTTTCAACGTCCTTTTGTTTTAAATTTGCACTCCGATCTAAAGGAACGTATCATTTGTATCAACACATGAGTAAATTGTTAAAAAGCAAACGTCAGTTCTTCGTTTTCAGTCTATTGGCTGTCCTAATTGGATGGAGTCAACCATCATTTTCACAAGTTGAAGGTGATGCTGCAAACGGAAAGAAATTGTTTAAATCCAACTGTGCATCTTGTCACAAACTCGACAAAAAGCTTGTGGGACCTGCCCTGGGAGGGGTTACGGATCGCCGCGAAGTAGAGTGGTTGGTTAAGTGGATCCAGAACAACGCAGAACTGAGAGCCTCAGGAGACGCGGATGCTATCGCGATCTACGATGAGTACAACGGGTCACCCATGACTGCATTCCCTCAGTTGTCTGAGCAGGACATCATGGATATTTTGGCCTATTCAATAAAAGGAGATGAGAAAAAAGTTATCCCAGGGCCTGATGGCGGTGGGACCACTGCTTCTGTAGCCACTCAAGACAACAGCCTTGTGGTTGTGATAGGGTTGGGGGTTTTCTTTCTATTGTTGATTGGACTCTTAGTAAAAGTAAGAAACACCCTGAAAGAAGTTAAGGGAGACGCAGGCACCAACCTATTGCAGGATGCCTCCTCCTTTACCCGTTGGTTGGTCAACAACAAAATGGTAATGACCTTGGGGACTATTGTAATTGGAGTTTGGTTCTTATCTGCCCTTTACTCCTACTTAATGAGTGTAGGTTTGGAGCAAAACTATCAGCCAGAGCAACCCATTGCGTTTTCGCATGAATTGCATGCTGGTCAGAATGAGGTTGACTGTAATTACTGTCACTCTTCCGCCCGTCATTCTAAAACTTCAGGAATTCCTTCTGCAAATGTTTGTATGAATTGTCACATGTATATTGATGGTTCAGAAATTTTAGATCCTACAACAGGTACTGAAAAGTACAGTGGTGAGCGCTCTCCAGAAATAGAGAAGATTTACGCTGCCATTGGTTGGGATCCAGAAGAGAGAAAATACATAGAGGACTATGAAACACAGCCCATTAAGTGGGTTCGTATTCACAACCTTCCTGACCTCGCTTACTTTAGCCATGCTCAGCACGTTACGGCGGGTCAGGTGAAATGTCAAACCTGTCACGGACCGGTTGAGACTATGGAAGAAGTTTACCAGTACTCGCCTTTAACCATGGGATGGTGTATTAACTGTCACAGAGAAACTAAAGTTAAGGTAGAGACTAATGGTTACTATGAAGAAATGCACGACAAGCTAAAAGCTAAATTCCACGGTGAGGATATCACGGTTGAGAAAATTGGTGGTCTTGAGTGTGGTAAGTGTCACTATTAATAAGAACGAACTCCTTTCATTATAATGGCAGATAATAAAAAATACTGGACAGGATTTGAGGACTTGGCAAATACGCCAATCGCTCAGAAACTCAAGGAAAATGAGTTTGCAGCTGAGGTGCCCTCAACTGAATTCTTAGGAGATAAAGAAACATTAGAAGACTCTAGTACTTCGAGAAGAGATTTTCTTAAGTACTTAGGCTTCTCTACCGCAGCGGCTACCCTAGCAGCTTGTGAATCTCCAGTAGTAGAATCAATTCCTTATGTGGTAAAGCCGGATTCCGTAATCCCTGGATTACCCAATTACTATGCAACCGCATACTTTGATGGAGAAGATTATGCATCTATTTTGGTTAAAACCCGTGAGGGTCGCCCCATAAAAGTAGAACCCAATACGGATGCAACCTTTAATGCGGGAACAAATGCTCGTGTTCAAGCTTCTGTACTTAGCTTGTACGATTCCAACCGATTGAGAATGCCTATGGCCAAAGGAGTGGAAGCTTCTTGGGACAGCATACTTACCGAAATAAAAGGTGAGCTTTTAAAAGCAGACGGAAAAGAAGTGGTTTTACTTACTACAACGGTAATTAGCCCTTCTACTCAATCTTTGATTGCACGCTTTGGAGAACAATTTTCCAACTTTACACATGTTACTTACGACGCCTATTCGTATTCAGGTAAATTAGATGTTTACCAAGAAGTGACTGGAGAAAGAGCTCTTCCTACCATTCAAATGGCAAAGGCTCGCTTGGTAGTCGGTTTAGGCTCTGATTTCCTCAATGGTTACACAGGACAATCATTGGAGGGTGGATATGCAGAAGCTCGCCAACCTGGTAAGCACATGATGCGCCACATCCAAGTAGAATCAAACTTGAGTTTGACGGGGTCTAATGCAGATAAGAGAATTAAAGTAGGTGCCTCAGAGCAGTTTGCCTCTTTGGTTTATCTATACAATAAAGTGACGGGAAGCAGTCTTCCCATGGGTGCACTTTCTACTCAAGCTAAAGCGAGTTTAGATGGTGTGGCCAAAGAATTGATGAAGGCAGGAAGTCATTCCTTAGTAATGGTTGGTGGAAACGACGCCAATGCAGAGAAAATCGCACTGGCATTGAACCAAGCTCTGGGAAGTATCGGAACTACCCTTGATCTAGATAAAAGAGTATACTTGCGTTCAGGAGACGACAAGGCGCTTTACGCCATGATCGAGAGAATGAACGCAGGGCAGGTAGGAGCCATTATCACCAATGGTGTAAATCCCGTGTATCAGTTGTCTACCGCTAAAGGATATGCAAGTGGTCTAGAAAAAGTAACCACAAAAGTCGCCTTTACAGACAGATTGGATGAATCAGCGGCAAGCATGGATTATGTCTTGCCTATCTCTCATGCTTATGAGAGTTGGGGTGATGCCATTCCTGCCACAGGAGTTTACGCCTTGACACAACCTACCATCAAGCCATTGTTTGATACCAAGCAATTTGAAGAAGCTTTGATGTCTTGGGCGGGTGTAGAAGGTCGCTATTATGATTACATCAAGTACACATATTCTAGCAACTACGGTTCTCTTTTGGGAGCAGGCTGGAACACCGTGTTACACGATGGCGAGGCTAGGTTTACAGCAGAAGTTTCAGCTTCTGCTATGCCAGAATTGGATGTAAACGCAGCGGCTTCAGCTCTCTCGAGCCTAAAAGCTGGAAAATATCAAGTTGCATTCTATCAGAAGGCAGGTATAGGAATTGGAAATCAAACCAATAACCCTTGGTTACATGAGATGCCAGATCCGGTATCTAGAGTCACGTGGGACAACTACGTAACCATGTCTTTGGCAGATGCCGCTTCTTTGGAACTTATTAATGAGCACGAGTCAAACGGAGCCCTTAATGGGAGTCGTGTTAATTTGACCGCCAACGGTGCTACCTTAGAAAATGTCCCCGTTTTAATACAACCGGGTCAAACCATTGGAACCTTGGGTCTTTCTACCGGATACGGAAGAACCTCTGCAGGTAAAGCAGGGAATGGCATAGGAGTTAATGCATTTGAATTGATGAATGGTCAGCACTTCGCTGACGTGACTATAGAAAAAGTAGAAGGACTACACGGATTTGCTTCGGTACAATTGGGTAACACCATGATGGGCCGTAAAATTGTAAACGAAACGGATCTTTCTACTTTCCTAAACGGTGAGACTAGCGATTGGAACGAAATTCCAATGTACCACACCTACGAAGGTCACAAGAATTCAGATGAAACTAACCTATGGGATTCATTTGATCACGAGACAGGCCCCATGTGGAACATGGCTATTGACCTTAACAGCTGTATTGGTTGTGGGGCATGTGTTGTGGCTTGTCACCTAGAGAATAATGTTCCGGTTGTTGGAAAAGAAGAAGTGAGAAACTTTAGAGATATGCACTGGTTGCGCATTGATAGATATTACTCTTCGGACACTACAGAAGATACAGAAGGATATGAAGGTTTGGGAATTATTGGCGATGGGGTTATGGACCGCTTCTCTGAGATGGAAAAGCCTGCAGTTTCTCCCGAGGTTGTCTTCCAGCCGGTTATGTGTCAGCACTGTAATCACGCTCCTTGTGAGACCGTTTGTCCAGTAGCTGCAACTTCTCACTCAGCAGAGGGTCTTAACCACATGGCTTATAACCGTTGTATTGGAACTAGATATTGTGCCAACAACTGTCCTTATAAGGTGCGTCGTTTTAACTGGTTTAACTACCAAGGAAACGATGATTTTGCCGATGTGAATCCTTCTATGGATGACTACGGAAGAATGGTTCTCAACCCTGATGTGACCGTAAGGGCTCGTGGGGTTATGGAGAAGTGTTCTATGTGTATCCAAAGAATTCAGTTGGGTAAACTAGAAGCCAAGAAAGCAGGTAAAATGTTAGAAGACGGAGCCTTTACAACTGCTTGTGCTCAAGCATGTGGAACAGGATCCATCACCTTTGGAGATGTTAATAACGAGAAATCAGCAGTTCGCGCTGCCAAGTCAGACGATCGTTCTTACCGCCTTCTTGATGAGGTGGGTACACAGCCTTCTGTGTTTTACCAGACAAAAATCAGAAACAAAGCTTAACGATTTAAATAAAAAAGGATCTCATGCACTACGAATCGCCGATCAGAGAGCCACTTATTTTAGGAGATAAGTCGTATCACGACATCACCAAAGACGTTGCTCGCCCGGTAGAAACCGCTGCTCCACGCTCATGGTGGATTGCATTAGGAGTCTCACTTGTGTTATTTTTATGGGGAGTTGGATGTATTTTGTACACCATTGGAACCGGAATTGGAGTTTGGGGTCTCAACAAGACTGTTGGTTGGGCCTGGGATATTACCAACTTTGTATGGTGGGTAGGTATAGGTCACGCAGGAACTTTGATTTCTGCCGTCCTCCTTCTCTTCAAACAAAAATGGAGAATGTCTATTAACCGTTCTGCGGAGGCTATGACAATTTTTTCTGTTATCCAAGCAGCTCTCTTCCCTGGGATTCACATGGGTCGTATTTGGTTAGCATACTTTGTATTCCCAATCCCCAACCAATTTGGGTCATTGTGGGTGAACTTTAACTCACCCCTTTTATGGGATGTATTTGCGATTTCAACTTACTTCTCAGTCTCCGTTGTCTTCTGGTACGTGGGACTTATTCCTGATTTTGCAATGATTCGTGACCGAGCAATCAACCCTATTAAGAAACACGTATACAGTGTTCTATCTTTTGGATGGGGAGGAAAGGCAAAGCACTGGCAACGATTCGAAGAGGTTTCTTTGGTATTGGCCGGTTTGGCAACACCCCTTGTACTTTCTGTACACACTATTGTATCTATGGACTTTGCCACCTCGGTGATCCCAGGTTGGCATACCACGATTTTCCCCCCCTATTTTGTAGCGGGAGCAATATTCTCTGGTTTTGCCATGGTGCAGACCCTTCTTTTAATTATGCGAAAGCTCTTTAAGATGGAAGATTACATCACTATGCAACACATAGAGATGATGAATATTGTAATTATGGTTACCGGTTCTATAGTGGGTATTGCCTACATCACTGAGCTGTTTATTGCTTGGTACTCAGGTGTAGAGTATGAACAATACGCCTTTTTAAATAGAGCAACGGGTCCTTACGCATGGGCTTATTGGATGATGATGTCTTGTAATGTTTTCTCTCCGCAGTTTATGTGGATTAAGAAACTTAGAACAAGTTTGATTTTTACATTCATTATCTCCATTGTTGTAAACATTGGTATGTGGTTTGAGCGCTTTGTAATTATTGTAACTTCTCTTCACAGAGATTACTTGCCCTCTTCTTGGGCTATGTTCTCACCCAGTTTTGTTGACATCGGAATATTCTTGGGAACAATTGGATTCTTCTTTGTTCTCTTCCTTCTATACGCTCGTACCTTCCCAGTAATTGCACAAGCGGAATTGAAGACCATTTTGAAATCATCAGGAGAAAATTATAAAAAACTACACGGAAAAGATGGCCACCACTAATAACACCATAGTACGCGCCCTTTACGACGACGACGACACGTTAATGTCTGCCGTAAAAGAAGTACGTGAAAAGGGGTATTCTATTGAAGAAGTATACACACCATTTCCAGTGCATGGTTTAGACCACGCGATGGGACTGGCTCCAACAAGAATTGCAATTGCTGCTTTTATGTACGGAGTATTGGGATTAACAACTGCCATTGTTATGACCTATTACATGATGATTGTAGATTGGCCACAAAACATTGGAGGAAAGCCAAGTTTTACTTGGGGGGCTAATATGCCAGCCTTTGTACCTATTATGTTTGAATTAACCGTATTCTTTGCTGCCCACCTAATGGTTTGGACCTTCTTTGCCAAGAATAAGCTATACCCAGGTGCAAAGCCTCAAAACCCAGATCCTAGAGTAACCGATGATAAGTTTCTTATGGAGTTACCTCTTTCTGGTGACGAAGAAGCTATGGTTTCATTACTCAAAGAAACGGGTGCCATAGAAATTAGTAAAGAAGAAGCCGCGGCTCATTAATACAATAAAAGCAAAAGCATGAAGCTTCAACGTATAAACGCCACATTATTGATTATTGCAGGAATCGCCTTGATTGCTTGTAATAACGACAAGACCACTCCAGGGTACACCTTTATGGATGATATGTACTCATCGCCCAGTTTGGAGACTTACGAGGCAAGTGAATTTCAACCCAAAGGTATGGAAGCTCAACAGCCTGTAGAAGGAACTATATCAAGAGGATATGTCCCCTACGAAATACCCAATACTCCAGAAGCTTATGAAGCTTCCAAAATGTTGACAGATTACCCAGAAGGGTATGCTGGAAATGACGAAGCCCTCCTCAAGGATGGTCAAGAGTTGTACGGCGCTTTCTGTTCTCATTGTCATGGAAAAAAAGGGGACGGAAACGGAATCCTTGTAGAACGTGAAAAGATTTTAGGAGTTCCTGGATATGACGCTACTCGCCTTCCTGATATATCTGTAGGATCTGTCTACCACGTTATTATGCATGGTAAAGGAGTTATGGGGTCACACGCCTCACAATTGACTTATGACGAGCGTTGGAAGATTGTTCGTTACGTGTGGAAACTTAGAGAAGATCAAGCCCCAAAGGCTGAATAATAATAGTTGTAGAATTACAGAAATCTGAGCAATATGTTCGAATTTACTAGCAAAGCCAAAACATTTGCCATCGCGTTATTCGCGGTTGGACTGATTGGGGTTATCGCAGGTTTTGTGACCAACGGTAGCGTCGACCATGAGGATCACTCTTCTCATGACATGCACGCTACTCACGAGGGTCATGATACACCTGCAGAGGAAGCTCATGACAAAGGTCACGATGCACACTCAGAAGAAGGTCACCACGGTGAAGTTCATGCTGACGATCATCACGCAGAAGCAGCTGGAGGTCATGCTGCTTCCCATGATGACCACGGCAATCACCACGGTCTTGATGCAGAAACCATAGCACATCAGAAAGCAAACCGACCATGGTCCGCTCTTTTCTTGAATGCCTTTTTCTGGTTTTCTATTGGATTAGGGGCTTTGTTCTTCTTATCTATTCAATATGCCGCCTCTGCAGGTTGGACTGCTGGACTTTTGAGAATTTTTGAAGCGGTAGCTCTTTGGTTAATTATTCCAGGATTGGTTATTGTTGCGATTTTTATCCTTGGAGGATATGGACATATGCACCACATGTACCATTGGATGGCAGAGGGTATTGCCGACCCTGCTTCACCAAATTACGATTCCATCATTGCCGGAAAAGTTGGATACTTAAATGTGCCCTTCTTCCTAGTTAGAGCTCTTATTTATTTAGGAGGTTGGTATTTTGCTGCTAGATATATCAGAAAGAATACTCTAGCTGAGGACACCAATGGTGGTGATATGTACTACAGAAAGAACTTTAAGGCCAGCGCAATATTCCTTGTGTTCTTTGCCGTTACATCTTCTATGATGGCATGGGATTGGATTATGTCAATTGATGCCCATTGGTTCTCAACACTATTTGGTTGGTACACCTTTGCAGGATTATTTGTTTCTGCATTAACCGCTCTTAACTTGATCATTGTATACCTTAAAAACAAGGGATACATGGAGTGGATAAATGAGAATCACCTTCACGATATGGGTAAATTCATGTTTGCCTTTTCTGTATTCTGGACCTATTTGTGGTTCTCTCAGTTTATGCTTATTTGGTATTCTGATATTCCTGAAGAGGTAACCTATTACATGCAACGTTTTGGGGAGTACAAATTGCCATTCTTCATTATGGTTGCCCTGAATTTCATTTTCCCTGTTCTTTTGATCATGTCAAGAGACGCCAAGAGAAATTACCCCATTATTATGTTTACAGGTATCATTGTTCTCTTGGGACATTGGTTGGATCACTTTGTGATGATTATGCCTGGAACCGTAGGGAATTACTGGGGATTTGGCCTAGTAGAAGTTTTCGGTTTCATCATGTTTATGGGACTGTTTATTTACGTTGTGTTTACTAATCTTTCCAAGGCACCCTTGCATCAGAAGAATCACCCGATGTCTGTGGAAAGTGAGCACTTTACACTTTAATACAATAGATAATCTAGTAGAATAATGACTGGAATTATAACCGCTATAGTTGTCCTTCTTGGAATCATCGCACTGGTTCAAATCGTGCGTATTTTTGAAATTTCTAGAGAAGTTAGCAAAACAGACTCTAACGCTGTCTCCGAAAGAGATAACGACACACAAGGAAAATTACTTCTTGCTGTAATGATTATTGGAATCATTGGATTCTTTTACTCGTTTTACGCATGGGGTGGAATAACCCTTCCAAAACCGGCTTCTGAGCACGGTGTAGATATTGATAACCTATGGGATATTACCATGGGTGTTATTATCTTGGTTTTCTTGATTACCCAGCCTATACTATTTTACTTTGGTTATAAATACCGTGGTATTAAGGGAAGGAAGGCAACCTACTATGAGCACAATAACAAGCTTGAGTTGATATGGACTTTAGTTCCTGCTGTAGTATTGGCGGGTATTATACTCTATGGTCTTTCCACTTGGGTAGAAATTACTTTCCCAGATACCGAAGAAGATCCTATGGTAGTAGAGCTATACGGTAAACAATTCGGATGGACTGCCCGTTATGCTGGTGAGGACAATCAATTGGGATATGCAAATGTTCGAATGATCGAAGGGATTAATGTTTTGGGTATAGATGCATCAGACCAAGCGTCTGTAGATGATATTGTAGTGACTGAATTGCACCTTCCAGTAGGAAGACCTGTAATGCTTAAGTTCAGAGCTCAAGATGTAATACACTCTGCATACCTTCCTCACTTTAGAGTACAAATGAACTGTGTACCCGGAATGGTTACTCAATTTCAATTTACTCCTACAGTAACCACTGCAGAGATGGCTACTGATCCTGACGTAGTAAGAAACGTTACCGAAATTAACGAGATTCGTGCCGCTGCCGGTGAGGATCCTTATGAATTCGAATACGTTTTGTTGTGTAATAAAATTTGTGGAGCGGCTCACTACAACATGCAAATGAAGATTGTAGTTGAAGAAGAAGAGGCCTACAACAAATGGCTTGCAGAGCAAAAGACTTTTGCAGAATCGCTTTAATATTTGATTAGGAATAACATTTAGGAATATGTCGTCAACAGATACTCATTCTCACGAAGAACACCACCACGAGGAAACCTTTATCACCAAGTGGATATTTTCTCAAGATCACAAAATGATCGGAAAGCAATTCTTAGTTACAGGTATTGTAATGGGATTGATTGGTGTAGTAATGTCTATTCTTTTCCGCTTGCAACTTGCATGGCCGGAACAGAGTTTTCCCATTTTAGAGTCCCTCTTAGGTAAGTGGGCTCCTGATGGTGTAATGGACCCCAATATTTACCTTGCTTTGGTTACCATTCACGGGACCATCATGGTTTTCTTTGTACTGACTGCAGGCCTTTCAGGGACCTTCTCCAACTTGCTTATTCCATTGCAGATTGGTGCCCGTGATATGGCTTCAGGTTTCTTAAATATGTTGTCTTACTGGTTCTTTTTTGCCTCCTCTGTAATTATGGTGGCCTCTCTATTTGTAGAGTCAGGACCAGCAGCAGCAGGTTGGACCGTTTACCCACCACTTTCTGCCCTACCACAGGCCATGCCTGGATCGGGAATGGGAATGACCTTATGGTTGGTATCTATGACATTGTTTATTGTATCCTCTCTATTGGGTTCCTTGAACTACATTGTTACCATCCTAAACCTTAGAACCAAGGGGATGTCAATGACCCGTTTACCTCTAACCATTTGGGCCTTTTTTGTAACGGCTATTTTAGGAGTTTTATCATTCCCTGTACTCGTGTCAGCAGCGTTATTGTTATTGTTTGACCGTTCTATGGGAACTAGCTTTTACCTATCAGATATTATGATGGCTAGTGGAGAGTTATTGCCCAATCAAGGTGGTAGCCCTGTATTGTACCAACACTTGTTTTGGTTCTTAGGGCACCCTGAGGTTTACATTATTCTATTGCCTGCATTAGGTATTACTTCAGAAATTATTTCTACCAATTCTAGAAAGCCGATTTTTGGATACCGTGCCATGGTGGGTTCTATACTAGCTATTGCATTCCTATCCTTTATTGTATGGGGTCACCATATGTTTGTTACGGGAATGAATCCATTCTTGGGAGCGGTATTTACATTTACCACTCTTTTGATTGCTATTCCCTCGGCGGTAAAGGCGTTTAACTACATTACTACATTGTGGAAGGGTAATATTCAATTTACTCCCGCTATGTTGTTCTCTATTGCTTTGGTTTCAACCTTTATTACTGGAGGACTAACCGGAATTATCTTAGGTGATTCTGCCCTTGATATCAACGTACATGATACTTACTTTGTGGTAGCTCACTTCCATATTGTGATGGGACTATCTGCAATATTTGGCCTTTTTGCAGGAGTTTACCATTGGTACCCAAAGATGTATGGTCGCATGCTGAATAAGAATTTGGGTTATGTTCACTTCTGGGTAACTTTTGTTGCCGCCTACGGAGTGTTCTTCCCTATGCACTTCTTAGGACTAGCGGGTCTTCCCAGGAGGTATTACACCAATACTGCATTCCCCATGTTTGATAACTTGGCAGAGATCAACGTGATCATTTCCATTTTTGCTATTATTGGTTTTGCGGCTCAATTGGTTTTCCTGTTTAACTTTTTCTACAGTATTAGAAGAGGACCCAAAGCCACTCAAAATCCTTGGAGATCAAACACTTTAGAGTGGACAACTCCTGTTGAACATATTCACGGAAACTGGCCAGGAGAAATTCCTGAAGTTCACCGTTGGGCCTATGATTATTCTAAGCCTGGCATGGAAGAGGATTTCACATCTCAAATCACTCCATTAAAAGAGTGGGAAGAAGAGGAAAGTCACTAAGGACAAAAGCTGTTTTAAGATCGTTTGACATACAAACACAAAAAAGCCCCGCATGCGTGGGGCTTTTTTTATTCCAGAATATCGAGCGTCATACCTAGATCTAGTCCTGTATAGTCTTGACGTTATTTAGTCTCGTGTAAAGCCAAGAAGGGTCTATTAGTTTTATAGGCTACCTTACTTGTTTTACTAGTGTGAAAAAGCCCCTCTACAAATCCGTATCTCCTAGCCATAAGACAAATCATATTTGCATTTTCTTGGTTAGCAAAATTAATGATATCAGTCTCGACGCTATCGGTTCCTTCCACCTCATGGTAAGAAATATTTATTCCTTCAAAGGTTTTATCAAATTTGGCCTTGTCTGCTACTTGGTTCTTTTTGGGATCCGTAACATGTAGGATTTTCACCTGGGCATCGTATACTTTTGCCAATGTAGCAAGTCTAGAAAGTCCTTGTTCATCTTTTTTAGATTCATAATCAGCGGCGTAAATAATGGTCTTAATTTCACTGATTTCGGAAGTCGTGGGGATAGTTAAAACAGGAACATTTACCATGTGTAAGGTAGAGGCCGCATTAGAGCCTATTAGAACTTCTTCTAGGCCAGAAGCTCCCTTTGTACCCATTACCACAATTGATTCATCGTAGTTCTCTGTAAAGTCCTTAATAACCCTAATAGGGTTACCCATTCTAGAATAAGTTTCTACTTCTATATTGTGTTTAGATAAGTTTTCTTTGAGTTCCTCTAACCCTCTCTCTGAAGTCTCCTTCATAATCTCAAGTAAAGATGTACTCATTACATTCTGAGAATAAGGAAGGTCATAGGCATTGAGCACAATCAACTTAGCTTTTGATCTTTCCGCTATATTAATGGCAAAATCTAAAGCCTTGTCGGCATTTTTAGAAAAGTCAGTGGGACAGATGATAGTTTTCATAATAGTGTATAGGCTTAGTGGAGCATTAAAGATAAAGCGAAAAGGGGAATTAATTTATGACTTTTGTCATTAAAAAAATATACATCAATTACCGGGATTTCCTCAATGACACTCTTCGGTTTGTTGGGTAGATAAGGCTCCATTTGCTGGACTCACATAAGGGATTCCCAGCCCCAATCCTCGAATAATAAAGAGTATACCCATAAGTATTACAAAAACAGGAATGGCTTTTCTAAAAGCTTGTTTTATGAAGGCAGAAAAAAGTTGAGGAACTAAGGGGGTTATAAACATCATAGGAAAAGTGCCCAGTCCAAAGAACACCATAAACACGGCTCCTTCTGGAACACTTGGCATGGAAAAAGAGCCAAGAACCGCAACATAGATTAATCCACAAGGCAAAAGTCCGTTGAGAAGGCCGGCACTAAAATATCCAGCGTGTGATTTTATCTGTAAAAAATTACCCAATTTTTTGCGAGCCCAGTAGAAAGGAGAGGAGGTGCTTTGTTTTAATTGAGAATAAAAGCCTTTTCCGATTCTAGGAAGGACAATGGTGGCTATCATTGCAATTCCAGCCAATATGCTCAAAGGTTGTTGCCAACCGGCAATAGAAAATCCCGTTCCTATTAAGCCTGCGACAGCTCCAATAAGACCATAGGTGAGGACTCTTCCCATTTGGTAGGCGTAATTGCCAGTGAGTCTTCGCCATCCCACTTCCCTTCCAAAGGGCAGTGCTAGGGCTATGGGGCCACACATTCCCAGGCAATGGAAACTTCCAAATAGTCCAATGGAAAAGGCTGCCAGGTAATTCATAATTGATGCTTTGGAAAACCTTACTTAAGATGCATATCCGTTTCCCATAAATACTCTTGATCTGCATCCTCTATATACACTTTAACTACCCATTTACCTGCTAACATATCTCCTCTGGGAACCACAATAACGTTGGTGTCTTGAGGAGCCAATTTGTGGGTCTTGTCAAAGGTTGAATTGTTGGGGCGTAAAAAGTGCACCTCACCATTTAAATTTCGGTTGTTTAATACCTTTGGTAAAGTAAAGAGAATGTGTTTGTCGTTGGTTTCGAACCGAAGTGAAGAACCCAGTTTTTCCGCTTCGTGTTTCTGATCAATTTCTCTTTGATAGGTAAGGGTTTGATCATAGTAATCCTCAGCTACCAAATCGTCCTTTACTTGGGTGGTTTTAACAATTAGAGTGATGATAAAACCTCCAAACAATACAAGAGCAATGGTGATTCCGGTTCCCCAATTTATCTTCATGGTACGTTAGTTATTTTTTAGTAGCCTTGCGAGGGCCATTAAAGTTGGTTTTTATCTTTTCAATAATCTCCCCATTGTCTGTTAAGCCAATAATGACCTCCGTTTTGGATCCCGTAAGATTATCCTCGGGCAAAAAGATAAAGAAGGACCCCTCTTTCTTGTCTGCCAAACCTATGGTTTGGTTGGGTGTACCTGCAAATTCTAACCTACCTCCTTCTGGAGAAAGCAAGGTGAACCCATAGGTTCTTTCTTCTGTAGATTTATTAATTACGTGATACGTATAGAGGTTGCTGATTTCTTTATTCTCCCTTTCTTGGTAAAGCATTCCTTGGGCTCTTAATATGGTGGTGTCTAAGGTGGGTCTACTGGACAATAGAAATCCCATCAAGATTATGAGTCCCATCAAAACGGTAGAGTAGGCCTTGGCTCGGGTCGAAAAAACAAAAGGTTTATTTTCTGCAATTTCCTCTTCAGAGGTATATCTAATAAGTCCTTTGGGAAGATCTACCTTCTCCATCATATGATCACAGGCATCAATACAAGCGGTACAGTTGATACATTCCAATTGGGTTCCGTTTCTTATGTCAATCCCAGTTGGACAAACGTCTACGCATTGATTACAATCTATGCAATCCCCTTTACCAGAATGTGCTCTATCCTCTGATTTTTTAAATTTTCCACGGTTTTCTCCCCTTAGGTAATCATAGGCAATGACTATGGACTTTCTATCCAACATGGCTCCTTGAAGTCTCCCGTATGGGCACACTATAATACACACTTGTTCTCGGAACCAAGCAAATACAAAATAGAAAATGGAGGTAAAGATTAGAATACCCGAAAAGTTCCCGAGATGAGCCATAGGGCCATCTGTTACCACTTTTAACCATTCATCGGTGCCTACAAACACCATCATAAAATCATTGGCTATCAAGAATGAGATTAGCCAAAATAGGGTGTTTTTAAAAATTCGTTTCTTGAGTTTTTCTGGATGATTCCAAGGGAGTTTTGACAGTCGGATTTGTTGTCCCCTATCTCCATCAATCCAATATTCTATTTTTCTAAAAACATGTTCCAAAAAAATGGTCTGGGGACAAACCCACCCACAAAAGAGCCTACCAAAAACGACGGTAAATAAGATGACAAACAGGACCCCTGTAATCATGGCTATAGCCAATAGGTAGAAGTCTTGAGGCCAAAAGATATTGCCAAAAATGACAAACTTTCTATCAATTACATTGAGCAATAAAAAAGGTTGACCGGCTATTCTAATCCAAGGAACCGCAAATAAAAAGATGAGCAGTCCACCAGCTACCCAGCTCCGTTGACGCGTAAATCGACCCTCGGGTTTTTTGGGGTAAAGGAAATTTCTCTTACCCTGGTCGTCAATGGTACCTATGGTATCCCTAAAACTTTGATTCGGGTCACTCATCCCCCTTTAGGCTTTTAATTATTTGACATCGTCTGCCTGAGGAGCTGTCTTTTCTGTGGCAGGCTCCTCAACCGTTTCTTCTACCCAAATTTCGCCTTCTGGGGCTTTGGGGTTTGCGGGCTCTGTTCCTCCAAGTGTCATGATAAAACTAGCAACATCCTGCATTTGAGATGCATTGAGTTGATCTTTCCATGCAATCATTCCCTTTTCTGGAACTCCATATTTAATGGTGCTAAACACATTTTTTATTCCACCTCCGTGAATCCAATATTCATCCGTAAGGTTGGGGCCTACAATACCACCACCATCTGCGAGGTGACAGGCAGCACAATTTTGAACAAAAATCTTTTTTCCCTTAGCAAGTCTAGATTCGTCGGTAATAAAAACTACAGAATTTTCATCTACTAAGTTTGCCGCAGTGGCAAGGTAGGCTTGAACTTCTTTTTCGGCCTGAGCCATTTGAGCCTCATACCTTTGCTCTTGGCCCAAACCAATTCCTAAAAATTCAAAATAAAACATGTACCCTATGGCCCAGGCAATGGTAATATAGAATCCATACAACCACCAAGGTGGTAGGTTGTTGTCCAATTCTCTAATTCCGTCATATTCATGATCGAGCATAATTTCTTCTTCCTGCTCAATGGGTACCGCGTCAGTAAGAGCGGCTAAAATAGAGGGCTCTTCCTCTTTCTGTGCTTCCATCTCACTATCATAGTTCGGATTGGTAGCTCTAAGAGTAATTTCTTTAATGGTATTAAGAGACTTATTTATTGCAAACAAAGCCAATATCAAGAAGGAGATTGAAATCGCTAAACCCATTACCATAGGGTCTCCTAAAAGACCCTTCCAGTAGTCATATGAATCGGTTGCAGTCTGTCCATAGGCAGGTGCTCCCAGGGCAGTAAATAAGCCTAATATTCTAAGTGCATTTTTGGAGGGTAGTATCATTTGGAATTCAGTTTATCACCTTCAAGAGGGAGGTTAGACACTTCTTCTATGTACTTTTTATCCTTTCTTATTACAAAATAGGTAACCAACAGAAAGAAGGTAAAAAAGATGAGGAAAGACAGAATGGGGTATATAGCTACTCCGTCCATCGCTTCCATAGGATTTTTAAGGAATTTCATCATGGCCTAATCGTTTTGTGCTACTGCTTTTGATTTTTTAATATCCGTCCCTAAACGTTGCAGGTAGGCTATTAAGGCAACGATTTCTTCATTGGCTTGAACATCAATATTGGGGTCCTTATTAAGTTCCAATGCAATCATTTTGGCTTGACCCGATAGTTCCGTTTCCCAATTAGCTACATACTCATCAGAGTACGGGACTCCTAGGCGTTGCATGGCTTGAAGCTTTGTTTCGGTAAGGTCCGTGCTAAGGGTCCCATCATTGCCATCTACGCTAAACATCCATTGATACCTAGGCATAATAGATCCTGGAGACATTGAGGTTGGATCCCACATGTGATTATAGTGCCAAGAGTGGGGATATTTACCTCCAATTCTATGTAAATCGGGACCTGTTCTTTTAGAACCCCACAAGAATGGATATTCATAAACGTATTCCCCAGCCTTGGAATATTCTCCATAACGTGCTGTTTCCGAACGGAAGGGTCTTACCATTTGAGAATGACAGGCGTTACACCCTTCTCTAATATAAAGATCACGTCCCTCAAGTTCTAGAGCCGTATAGGGTCGTACACTTTCTATGGTTGGAATGTTAGAATCCACGGTGATGGTAGGAATGATTTCTATAACCCCACCAATCAAAACGACTATAGTAGACCAGATCACTAGGCGAATTGGCTTTCTTTCAATAACACGGTGCCAGTGTTCTCCCTTGTGCTTCTTGTATTCTTGGGGTAGGGGAGCCGCTTCTGCGCCTTCATTGGCAATAAATGTGCCTGATGCTACAGTCTTAATAACATTAATTATGAGTAATATCATACCCACTAAGTAGAGCAAGCCACCAATACCACGCAATGCGTATAGAGGTATTATTTGGGTAACGGTTTCTAGGAAGTTACCATAAACCAAGGTACCATCAGGGTTGAATTGTTTCCACATTTCTCCTTGGGTAAATCCAGCAATATACATGGGGATAGCCCAGAAGAGAATCCCCATAGTTCCAATCCAAAAGTGGGCATTGGCTAATTTTTCAGAGAAAAGGGATGTTTTGTACATACGTGGTATCATCCAATAAATAATACCAAAGGCCATAAAGCCATTCCAACCCAAGGTTCCAATGTGAACGTGAGCAGGAATCCAGTCAGTAAAGTGAGCTAGGGCATTTACTGATTTAACAGAAAGCATTGGACCTTCAAAGGTTGCCATGCCGTAACCTGTTAAGGCTACAACAAAGAATTTAAGAACAGCACTGTCTCTAACTCTATCCCAAGCTCCCCTGAGGGTAAGTAGTCCATTGATCATACCACCCCAAGAAGGAGCAATTAGCATGATAGAAAAGACCACTCCAAGACTCTGCGCCCAATCCGGTAATGCAGAGTACAAAAGGTGGTGAGGTCCAGCCCATATGTAAATGAAGATCAAGGCCCAAAAGTGGATAATGGAAAGTCTGTAGGAATACACAGGGCGATTAGCGGCTTTGGGAACAAAGTAGTACATAAGCCCTAATACTGGAGTGGTTAGGAAAAAGGCGACTGCATTATGACCATACCACCATTGAACCAAAGCATCCTGAACTCCAGAAAATATAGAGTAGGATTTAAAGGCACTTACAGGAAGTTCTAAGTTATTTACAATATGTAAAACAGCAACCGTTACCCAAGTAGCCAAATAGAACCAAATGGCGACGTAGAGATGTCTTTCTCGTCTTTTGAGAATGGTCCAAATCATATTGATTCCAAAAATCACCCAAACCAGGGTAATCAGGATATCAATAGGCCATTCGAGTTCTGCATACTCTTTAGAGGATGTCATCCCTAGAGGCAAGGTGATTGCGGCAAGGACAATTACAAGCTGCCAACCCCAAAAGTGTATGGTGCTTAATAAATCACTGGCCAGTCTGGTTTTGAGTAATCGTTGAAGGGAATAATAAATCCCAGCAAACAAGGAATTCCCCACAAAGGCAAAAATGGCTGCATTGGTATGCAGAGCCCGAAGGCGTCCAAATGTTAACCACGAGGTGTCAAAATTTAAATCTGGAAATACCAATTGAAAGGCAATTGTAATACCTACCAAAAAGGCCACGACACCGTAGATAATCGTGGCAATGATAAAGTTCCTCACAATTTTGTTGTCATAATAAAACTTGTCAAGTTCCATAGAGTAGCTGTTGAGCGGTTATTTTTCTTTTTTACTATTTACCTCATCGTCAAACAACATCCGTATTGCAGGTGTTACATCATCATCGTATTGTCCATCTTTTACGGACCAAAAAAAGGCACGTAAAAAAATGAGTGCAACCAATAAGCTGATTCCAATAAGTAAATAAATGATATCCATGAGATGTGTCGTTCTTTGTGCAGAGGTACCATTTATTGCAAATGCTTTAAATGATATTTATCATGCTTTGGAACTTTGATTGGATTTGATTAAAAATGAGGTTTTTTAGTTTATAAAATTTACAAAATATTTTACTGTAAAGAGTTGCTCGTTGGGAATAAACTAAAAAAAAAATAGTTGTTTAAACATTAAAATCACGAGTTTTGTATTCTAAAACCATTCGCATGAATATTAAAGATGCCATTAAGCAGTCCTCGTTTTTGAATGAATTTCAAAAGGCGATGATCAATTTACTCTTTACGCAAGGTTGGCTAAAAGATAGGATTGGAGCTCAACTCAAACCCTATGGTATCACTATGCAACAGTACAATGTATTACGAATTTTAAATGGTCAATACCCTAGGGGAATCACCACCTCGGATATAAGAGACCGTATGATAGATAAGATGTCTGATGCCAGCAGGCTAGTAGATAGATTAGAAAGAATGCAGTTAGTAGAAAAGAAAAAGAATATTGATGACAGGCGTTTGGTTGCCGTTACTCTTACTCCAAAAGGAGTGGATTTGGTAGAGAGAATCCGTGAAAGTGAATCCAAAAATCATTCCTTTATTAAAAACCTCACAGAAGAAGAAGCAAAAACGCTAAATATTCTTTTGGATAAAATCCGCAAGGAGTAAGCGCAAAGTCTCTTTACAATTTATGCTTGTGATTGGGAAGGACATTGTCCAAAGTCCAGGTAAGAGTATTCACAAATTCATTGGATCGGTGTTGGCAAGAGATTTGGCATAGTGAGCAGCTCGATGCAGAACAAGGATCTGCATGAAAAAACACTTCCACTTGGGTACTTGAATTTTCTGAAATCACCCTACTGATGTTCTCTAGTTCTTGATGAGAAGCACTCAAGTCCCAATAATATGGAAGGGTAACATGGGCATCTACATGTAAGTCTCTGCCATATTTTACCATTCTAAAATTGTGAATGTCTATCCAATCTGTTTTTCTGTGGGATTGCAGAGTATCAATTATTTTTTTGACTTCATCAAATTGAGTCTCATCCATTATGCCCGACATGTTTTTCCTAACCACAGAAATTCCTGTATAGGCAATAAACACCCCGAACAACAAGGCGATTAAGTTGTCTAACCAAGCCGTATCTGTCCAGAAAAGGACTGTTAAACCAAGAACCAAGGCTGCTGAGGAGTAGCCGTCTGTTTTGAGGTGTTTACCTCCCGAAATCAAAATTTGAGAATCCTTTAGTTCGCCTCTTTTTTGCAGTTGAATTCCCATTAGGTAATTGACACCTCCAGCTACCACGGTTAGGATTATTCCTATATCTAGGTTATCTAAAGTATTGGGGTACAGTAAATTGTATATTGATTTTGCCACCATGATTAGACCTGCTGCAATAATCAAGAGGCCTTCTACCGAGCCACTTACGAATTCGATTTTACCATGGCCATTGGGGTGGTTGAGGTCCTTGGGTTTAGATGCCAAATGAAGTGAATAGAGAGCAAAACCTCCTGCCAAAATATTCACAATAGACTCCAAAGCATCAGATAAAATGGCATTGGATTTTGTGATGTAAAAACCATACCCCTTAATCAACATCAATAGCACTCCCAAAAGAAGTACACGACGCTGAAGGTATATGTCTTCTCTAAAACTCACGATTTATTCTTGTGGTAATATCTTAAAAGTCTTTGAGTGGATAGGTCCATGGATGATTCTTGGTGTTCCTCCTTTAGCAAAGGAATAAGGTCTTTTGCCATGGACTTTCCCAATTCTACGCCCCACTGATCAAAGCTGTATACATTCCACAGAATCCCTTGTACAAATACTTTGTGTTCGTACAGCGCAATGATTTGACCCATGGTAAAGGAGTCAATTTCTTTAAAGAATAACTGTGTAGAAGGACGGTTGCCTTCAAACACCTTGAAGGGGGTAAGGTGTTCCCTTTGTGCCTTGGGCATATCCGATAATTCTGATACGACTTGGTCTTTGTCTTTACCCAAGGCCATGGCTCTGGATTGGGCCATGTAATTTGCCATAAGTTTAAGGTGATGGTCTCCCGAGGAAGTTTCTGGGTTTACCGCAGAAATAAGGTCTACAGGAATCATATCTGTACCCTGGTGAAGGGCCTGAAAGTATGCGTGCTGACCATTGGTTCCGGAGCTTCCCCAGAGTACAGGGCAGGTTTGGTAAGTAACGGGATTACCATTTCTATCCATTGCTTTCCCATTGGATTCCATTTCTAGTTGTTGAAGGAAATCGACAAAAAGGTTTAAGCGCTCATCATAGGGGATAATGGCTTGGGAGGAGGTCCCCCAAAAGTTCCTGTACCATACTCCTAAGAGGCCTTGAATCACCGGAAGGTTTTTTTCTAGGGGAGCAGAATAGAAGTGCTGGTCCATTTGGGCGGCCCCTTTTAGAAAATCTCTAAAAGCCTTCATTCCAAGGCCTACGGCTAAACTGGTTCCCACCGCACTCCAAACACTAAACCTCCCTCCAACCCAATTCCAAAAACCAAAAATATTCTGAGGTGGAATTCCAAAATCTCCACAAGAGGAAATATTAGTCGAAACAGCAGCGAAGTGTTTTGCTATATTTTCCTGAATTCCCCCCTTTGCTAAAAACCAATTTTTGGCGGTTTGTGCATTGGTAAGGGTTTCTTGGGTAGTAAACGTCTTGGAACAAACAATAAATAGGGTGGTATCTGGGTTGCAAAGCGCAAGTGTTCTGGATATATCTACCCCGTCTACATTGGCCACGTAAAGCACCTTAAGGGGTTGTTCCTCTTGTGAACGCAAAGCTTCATAGACCATTCTAGGTCCTAAATCCGATCCACCTATGCCAATATTAACGACGGTAGTTATGGCCTTTCCCGTATGTCCTTTCCATTTTCCCGATCGCAGAGATTCCGCAAAACGCTCTATGGCCTTTAGAACCTTAGGGATATCTTCTACTCCTGCGGTATTAGCGCTCTGACTCAAAGACACCTTGGAAGCGTCTCTAAGAGCTGTGTGAAGTGAGGCACGGCCTTCGGTTTCGTTGATTGCATGTCCTTCAAAAAAAGCCTCTCTCCATCCTTCTATATTCATTTCCTTTGCCCAAGAAATCAGAGCATCAAATGCGGGTTTGTCTAGGCGATTTTTAGAAATATCAAATAAAAAATTACCCCCTTCAACAAAAGCCCAATCTTCGCGTTGTTCTTCTGACAGTAGCTCTTGCAATGATTTTTGATCCAAGCGATCACGATGCTTAGATAGCTCATTCCAGCCTTTGGTTGAGGTCGGATTGGTCTTTTTGAGATTATTTGTCATTAAGCCGTGCTTTTGTTTTATTTTTACCAATAGTAAAGATCATAAAAATGATAGAAAACATTGACAACTCAAGAGATTTTCAGAAAAATCTCAGCAAAAAGATAAAATTCTACCTAGACCAGCACAATGGAGGTAAGGCAGATGCCAGGTATTACCTTAAAGCCATTCTTATGGGGATATTGTATTGGGCGCCTTTTTTCACTATGCTATTTGTTGATTTAGGTTCCTATTCTTGGGCCTTTTTTGGTATGTGGATATTGATGGGATTGGGAATGGCCGGTATTGGAATGAACGTAATGCACGATGCCAACCACGGCTCCGTTTCTAAGAATGAAACCATTAACAAAATTTTCGGCGCAAGCCTATACCTTTGTTGTGGTAACGTTTTTAACTGGAAGGTACAACACAATTATCTTCACCATCAATACACAAATATTGACGGTCTAGATGATGATATTGACAGTGGAGGCCTTATTCGTCTTCACCCAGAACAAGAGTTTAAGAAGCACCAAAAATACCAACATATTTACGGTCCCATCCTTTATGGACTGTTGACCATTAATTGGGTATTTGCAAAGGAGTTTAGACAATTGGTGACGTATAGGAAAAGAGGGCTTACTCAAAAATTCTCTACAGGTGGGTTTACCCAAGAGATTATTTTATTGACAGCCATGAAGTTGATCTATTTTGCCATATTTATTGTGACTCCGGTAGTGGTTGGATACAGCTTTTGGGCTGTTCTTCTGGGTTTCTTGGCCATGCATTTTTTATGTGGAATGATTTTGAGTTGGGTATTCCAATTGGCTCACATTATGCCTGATGTTGAGCATCCAGAAATGCCAGAAAAAGTAGTTGCTGGAGATTGGATTCACCAACTAAAAACGACTGCAAACTTTAAGGTACCTGCCATTATTAGATACTATGTTGGTGGTTTGGATTACCAGGTGGAGCATCATATTTTTCCATGGATTAATCATGTGCATTATCCCGCTTTATCAAAGATTGTAAAAGAGACAGCCCAGGAGATGAATATTCCTTACATAGAGTATAAGTCCTTGCGCAAAGCATTGGTTTCTCATATTGAGTATCTAAAGGCCATGGCTCATCCTGCTCCAGCGGTTCAATAATCGGGGCATAATTTATAAAGAAAAAAAGCCGAGGCATGTGCCTCGGCTTTTTTATTAGGGCCCATCTAGAAAGTATTATCCATTTACAGCCTCTACATCATTTACCAATGTAGGAAGCATTTTCTGTAAAATATTGAGAATACCTGACTTTAATGTCATGGTAGAAGAGGGACATCCACTACATGCTCCTTGCAAAAGAACTTTAACGATTTTGTCCTCGTAGGCCATGAACTTGATGTTTCCTCCATCTTGCTCAACGGCCGGTCTTACATATTCTTCTAGTATTTCTACAATTCGAGTTTCTATTTCTCCTTCCGGGACAACCTCTGCTTCGGGTTGAGCCTCTTGAGTCTCAAGAGTTTCTTCTCCAACAGGAGCGATATAGATAGGCTTTGATTCTGAAATCCATTGGGTGAGAAATTCACGCACCTCTAGCGTTACATCTTCCCATTCAACTAGATTAAACTTTGTAATAGCCACAAAATTCCCAGTGATAAAGACCTCTTTGACAAAAGGAAAGTGAAACAGCTTTTGCGCCAAAGGACTGGGCTGTGCTTCGTCGATATTTTTAAACTCCACGCTGTCCTCACTCAACAAAACCTTATTGGCAACAAATTTCATCACCGTTGGATTAGGAGTTACTTCTGCATAAACACTGGCGGGGACTCTTGTAATTTCCATAGTATCAATTTTCCTGGACACGATTATTAAATCTTCTTTATAGGTTCTTAACAACACCTATATTTTGGCAAAGGTACAATGCATTATTTCGTTATCATAACACCAGTGTATTACCTTTGTTGCAAAGAATATTCAAATGGCTTTAATAAGAGAAGTAGAAGGGGTTCACCCCGAAGTGGGTACCGATTGTTTTTTGGCAGAAAATGCAACCGTAGTAGGCGATGTGCAAATGGGGGATCAATGTTCTGTTTGGTTTGGTGCTGTTGTGCGTGGGGATGTTAATTCAATACGCATGGGAAATAAGGTAAATATTCAAGACAATGCCACTATTCATTGCACTTATCAAAAACACCCTACCACCATGGGGGACAACGTAAGCGTTGGTCATAATGCTATTGTTCATGGGTGTACTCTTAAGGACAATGTATTGGTAGGCATGGGAGCTATTGTAATGGATGGCGTGGTAGTAGAAAGTAATTCTATCATTGCAGCAGGAGCGGTGGTCTTAGAAGGTACGCATGTAGAGTCTGGATCTATTTATGCAGGTGTCCCGGCCAAAAAAGTAAAAGAGATCACTCCCGAATTGGTGAAGGGCCAGATCGATCGTATTGCCAACAATTATATAATGTACTCTGGATGGTTTAAGGACCAACAAGGAAAAATGTAGTGACCTAAGATTTACCAGATATTTCTCTCTTCTAAGGGAATATTCTCACCAAAGAAAAACCTCGCAATGGTTTGGAAGGTATCTGTATAATCAGAAACGTAAAACTGATGATGTATTGGAGGTTTAGAGGTTGCCAAAAGATTTTTTTGACTCAAGTCTTCTGATACATGATGAGCGACTAACTGAGGAGAATCTACTAAGGTGATTTTGCTTTGACCCAGAAAATCTTGAATGGAGTCTTTTAACAGTGGGTAGTGGGTGCACCCCAAGACCAATGCTTCCATAGGGTGTAACCTATCGTCCTGTAAATAGTGATTTAAGACTTCTGTAGAAATTTTAGATTGAGCTAGCCCTTCCTCAATAAGAGGTACTAATAAGGGAGTAGAAAGACTGTTAACAATAGCAGCAGAATTTACTTCCTTTATTTTTTGAGGATATATGCCTGAATGGGTGGTGGCACGAGTTCCTAAAACACTAATAGGAGAAAACCCTTTTTGTCCTATCCACTGAGCTACGGGATCGACCACATTGTAAATGGGAATATTGGGGTGGGTTCTTTCTAGGGCTTCCTTAGCATTTGCAGATGCAGAGTTACAGGCAATTACCAAACACTTAGCACCCTTCTCTATCAAGAATTCTGCTATGCCCAAAGAGTAATGAATAATCGCCTCCGGAGACTTTTCTCCATACGGAAGGTGGGCAGTATCTCCATAATACAACAAGGACTCATTGGGCAAAACCAAAGAAATGGCTTTGGCCACAGTAAGTCCACCCACGCCAGAATCAAAAATCCCTATGGGTGCATCCTCAATTTGTGAATTGGACAAGGAGTTCATTTTCATTCCCCAAATCTAAGGATTATACCCTAGAGTGCACCCAGAGTCTACATTAAGAATGAGCACAAAAAAAAGCACCCGCGTCTGCGGATGCTTTCTGTAATGTGGGTCTTAAAAAATAATCTACTGAAGACCTAGTTTAGCCTTGAGGTCTGCAGTTAGGTCATCTCCCTTGGCTACCAATAACATAGCTGCTTGAGGATTTGAGTTAAAGATATATGAGTATCCTTTTTCTGCAGCAATCTCGTCCAATGCTTTTTGAACTTTAGCATACATAGACTCAATAACGGTTGACTGCTTTGTTTGCAATTCTTGTGGAATTCTTACTTGCTCAAATTCTTGAATTTTAGCGTACATATCCTGAAGGCCCTTTTGCTCTTCCTCCAATCTAAGTTTTGTCATCGTAGGTGCTTTGCCTTCTAAGTCAATAGCCTTGGCATTTAGCTCGGCTTTCATTTCTTCCAATTCTTTTTGGTACTGTGCAGATAGCGATTGAATCTCTGTCTGGGCCGTTTTGTACTCGGGCATAAGCTCCATAACTTCTGTTACGTCAACATGACCGATTTTTTGTGCATTCGCCTGAAATCCTACAACTAATAATCCTGCAGCAAAAAGGGTAGTGAATAATTTTCTCATCTCTCTATTGTTTAATTTTGATCTTTTGGTGATCAGCCTTATTCTCGACGTTTTCTTGCTCGAGAAATATTGTTTAATTGGTATTAATTTCTGTATCCCATCTTCTCCAAAACATCATCACTTATGTCTGATTTTGGACTGGTATAAAGCATGATAATGTCCCCTGATTTATCGAACACAATATCTAATTTTTTTTTGGTTGCCACTTCCTTAACCGCATTAAAAATTTGGTCTTGTATAGGCTTTACTAACTCCATTCTTTTTTTGAACAAATCTCCTTGAGGTCCAAAGTATTGTATTTGCAATTTGCGTGCCTCAATTTTTTTGTCCCCAATGGTTTGTTCTCTTTCTTTCTGCATTTCTGAAGAAAGTAAAATTTTCTCTGCATTGTAGGCTTGTGTCAAGGCGTCTACCTCAGAATACATGGATTTGATTTCTCCTTCCCATTGCTTGCTCAACAAATCAAGTTGTCTTTGAGCTTGTGCGTATTCTGGAATTTTTTTAAGTATGTACTCGCTGTCTACATAGGCGTATTTCTGAGCTTGAGACACTCCAAAGGAACCTAATAGGAGAAGTAGGGATAAAAGTATTTTGCGCATGAGAGGAAGGTTTTTTTTCATATTAGAATTGTTGACCAATCACAAAGTGAGTTTGCCATCCACTGCGCCCAATGGTCCCTGGGATATTGTCAAAACCATAACCAAGGTCAACCCCTAGCAAACCAAACATGGGCATAAATATTCTCAGTCCAACTCCCGCAGAACGCTTGAGGTTAAAGGGACTGTATTTTTTGAACTCATTAAAGTTGTTTCCTGCTTCCAAAAAGGTCAGAGCAAAGATTTGAGCATTTGGGTTTGGAGACAATAGGTATCTAAGCTCTAACATGAACTTGTTGTACAAGGCACCTCCTCCCGGTGGGGTAATAGAGTAGTTTGGATATCCCCTAAGGGCAATGATGTCTCTACCGTCAATTACAAAGTTCTGCAGTCCATCTCCACCCAAGTAAAACCTTTCAAAAGGAGGGAGTCCTAAGTCCTTGTTATAAGATCCTAAGAAACCAAATTCTGCGTGGGTTTTAAGAACCAGCTTGTCCACCATTTCGGTATACCAATCGGCATTGAATTTCCACTTGTGATACTCAATCCAAGTCCATTTGCGCGCAGGATCTAAATTGGCATAATCTTTATCAGAATTCATCAAGGAGAAGGGAGGAGTCAATTCTCCGGTAAAACTAAAGTTAGAACCTCTTCTTGGATAGATGGGATAATCCGTGTTGTTTCTACCTATTGTAAATTTATAGTTGATATTATTAGAAATACCACTGTTGAAGGTTAAGAAATCCGTGTTGTAATCCTGAGATTTAAACTGTCTAAACTCTATCCCTTGGTAAAAGGTAAAATAATCATCTGGCCATTTCAGTCTCTTTCCTAATCCAACATTAAATCCGGTGATATACAAGGATTGACGGTTTATATCTGATTTGGGCAGTCCATTGGTTTGTATGTTGTAATACGCACTCACCGTAAGTGAATTGGGTTTTCTTCCTCCAAGCCAAGGCTCAGTAAATGACACTGAGTAGGACTGGAAAAAGAGTCCATTGGACTGTGCTCTAAGGCTAATGGTTTGACCGTCACCAGAGGGTAGCGGGCTCCAACTACTACCGTCAAAAATATTTCGAGCAGAGAAGTTGTTAAAGTTAAGTCCCAAAGTTCCTACAATACGGCCGCCACCCCAACCTCCTTGAAGTTCAAGTTGAGAGGTAGAACGCTCCGTAACCGTATATTCTAGGTCAACTGTTCCCGATTCTGGATTGGGTTTGGGATTTACATTAAGAGACTGAGGATCAAAGTATCCCAGTTGAGCCAATTCCCTGATGGTACGTTGTATATCTGTTTTGCTAAACAAGTCACCTGGACGCGTTCTCACTTCGCGATAAACCACGTGGTCATTGGTTCTGTCATTCCCCATGACCACCACGCTATTTACCGTGGCTTGACGACCTTCTCTAACTCTCACCTCTATATCAATGGAGTCTCTATCTACTCCAACCTCTACAGGCATTACTTGAGAGAAAAGGTATCCGTTATCTAGGTAAAGAGTAGCAATATCTGATCCAGCCGGATCTAGGGAAACTCTTTCTTGAAGGTAACCAGCATCGTAAATATCTCCTTTTTTGATTTGCAGAATTTTCTCAAGCATATCTGTTGAGTACTTGGTGTTCCCCAGGAAAGTAATATCTCTAAAGTAATATTGATTCCCCTCCTCTACGTGTATGTCAAGTCCAATTCTACCTTCGTCCACAACGTATATAGAATCCTTAATTACTCTAGCATCTCTAAAACCTAACTCATTGTATTTTTGAACGACTAACCTTTTGTCCGCTTCGTACTGAGATTTGAGCAATTTAGAAGATGAGAAAATATTCCAAATGCTCACTTCTTTGGTTTCGTCCATAGCTCTTTTCAGCGTCTTGGAAGCTACTTTTTTATTTCCCACAAAGTGTATGTGGTCAATCTTAATTCGGTTTCCTCTATTGATATTGATCTCTAGAGTAACCGTATTTCTCAAAGTATCAGGAAAAGCTCTTATTTTTGCAGTAGCATCTAGGTATCCTTTTTCTAAGAAAAAGTCTCTCACCTTATTTTCTGAAGTAACAATTAGGTTTTCCGTAACTACAACTCCTCGATTCAACTTTAAAAGTTCCCTTAAGTCATCCTTTTTGGATTTTTTAACGCCCATAAAGTAGTACTTGGACAGCTTGGGTAATTCCTTCAAGTGAATTTCTAAGAAGACGACTCGATTTTGCTTACCAACTACTTTGATTTGAATGTCTTCGAATAGTTTTTGTTTCCAAAGGTTCTTTATAGCTCTTTGAACTTCCTCTCCGGGAAGAGTGATTTTATCACCAATGCGCAACCCAGAAAGTAGTGTGATTACATTCTTATCAAGGTTGTTGCCACCTGTGATTTCTATTCCACCAATCTCGTATTCCACTCCTGGGGTAATAGATACATCTCCAGATGTAGAAATCTGTCCCATAGAGACCCAAGAGGTCAAAAGGAGAACAAGGAGGCAGAGTAATCTATTTTTGTGCATTCGTGGTAGTTATTTCATCTGTTCGCTAGTCTTGCCAAACCGGCGTTCTCTGTCTTGATAACTGGTCAAGGCCTTGTTAAATTCTGCCTTGTCAAATTCAGGCCACAATTTATCAGAAAAATACAACTCTGCATAGGCAATTTGCCATAAAAGATAGTTGCTAATTCTATATTCCCCACTCGTTCTGATTAACAGGTCTGGATCGGGAATATTGTGGGTGTAAAGATGAGAAGTAAAGGACTCCTCATTTATATCTTCTACCTTCATTTCTCCGCTGGCTACCTTAGTGGCAATGTCTTTGGTGGCGGAAAGTATTTCTTCTTTACTAGAATAACTCAAAGCAAGGGTCAACATCATTCTGTGGTTGTCTGCGGTCTGACTCATTACAGAATCCAATCCCCTTTGGCAATCCTTAGGTAGGTTTTCTGTTCTTCCAATGGTATTGAGTCGTATGGAGTTATTTTGCAAGGTTTCAATTTCTTTCTCTAAAGAACTAACCAAAAGGCGCATCAATCCATTGATTTCTGCTTTTGGGCGATTCCAGTTTTCTGTAGAAAATGCATATACAGTAAGGTATTCCACTCCTGATTCTGCCGCAGCTGTGGCAATCTCCTTAAGAGCAGAAACCCCATATTCATGGCCTTTAAGTCGAGTCAAGAAGCCTTGCTTCTTGGCCCACCTACCATTGCCATCCATAATGATGGCTATGTGTTTGGGTGTATTGTTTTCTTTTCTCTCCTTGGCCATCACCTACTATCTAAACCTTTTGCAACGCTCCTTCTTAGGAGTTATCGCAAAGAAAAACTTTATTCCTGTAAAAACATACCAATCATTTGTTAAAGAATTGCCTCTGTCTGTACTCGTTTTGTCTGATGAGGACAAAGACCTGTCTGCAAAATAACCGGCAACCTCTCCCTTTTCTTGAGCCAAGAGAGTGGGGTCTACATATTTGTGACTTACATCATCTAAATAATCTGTGGATGTGGTTCTAAATCCGACTTCAAAAGCCATGGAAATATCCTTGCCCAAACTTACTCGATAGCCCATTCCAAAAGGAAGTGAAAAACCGGTGCGCCCATAGGGGGTAAGCTGGGCCAAAGAGGTCCCTTGTCCTTCTGTAGAAAGGGGTTGTAAGTCTACCCAGTCTCCATTGTATTTTCCCTGTGGATTAAAGGTAAAAAGTCCAATTCCACCAAAGAGGTAGGAACTATGACCTTTGGTCTTGGATCCTGTGATGTAGGGTAGGAAGTTGAATTCCATCATCACTGCCGCTTCAAATATATTGGATCTAAACTCGTAGTTTCTGTCGTTCCGGTAATCCAAGGAGGATTGGGCGTCGTTGGCATAAATTTGTCCGTAGGAACCCGAGGCCCTAATGGCATAGTGTTCGTCAAATTGATGTCTAAATTCTCCCACTGCATACCAGCGTTGGGGAGCATAGAAACCGTAATTCCCTACATCACCAATAAAATTGGTGCCTCCGCCTCCTAGTCCAAACTCAGAGAGTTGGCCAAAGGTGGCAATGGATAAAAAACTGAAAAACAGAATAGTGAGTCTCTTCATTTCTCCTTGCAAAGGGCGCAAATATAACGAATCTAAGGCTAAAATGGAGTGCTTTTCTAATTCCTTCTGTCCAATCCCCAAAGTAATTTATTTCTGAGGGTAGTGGGAAAATCTTGCACATCCGTTTGAACCAATTGAATCTGAAAATCCGCGCATTGTAACGTAATCTCTACCTCTTCATCAAAGGCGTAAATCCTAGAATCTAAGGAGGTTAAAAACTCCTTTTCTCGGGTTTCTACTTTGAGAGTGATGGTGTAGTTGTTGGGTATAACGAACGGACGTACGTTTAGATTATGTGGAGCAATGGGTGTTATCACAAAATTTTCTGAACCGGGCATAATGATAGGTCCCCCACAACTCAAAGAGTACCCCGTAGATCCCGTAGGCGTAGCAACTATTAAGCCATCCGCCCAATAGGAGTTTAAGTACTCATCATTGATGTAGGTATGCACGGTGATCATTGAGGTAGTATCTTTTCTAGAAACGGTTACCTCATTGAGAGCAAATCTGGGTTCTATATGCTGAGATGAGGTACTCTCCATAGACAACAGACGCCTATTGTTGATCTTAAATCTACCCGCCAATAAGGATTGAATGGCCATGGGAATTTCTTCCTTAGATACATTGGCTAAGAACCCTAGTCTACCGGTATTAATACCTAGAATGGGGATGTTTTCTTTTCGTACAAAAGTGGCAGCATCCAAAATGGTTCCGTCCCCTCCAATGGTAATGAGAAACTTAGGGGCAAGGCGGGCAAGATCCTCGTGATTAGAAAAGGTAGGAAATGACAAATTAATATCACAATGTTCCACTAAGAACGCATTGAGTTCTTCGTAAACGACAACCTCTACTTCTCCAAGTTCCTGATAAAGGTTTTCTATAAAAGGCTTGGCTTCTTTAGAAAAGGATTTTCCGTAAACAGCAATTTTCATGGGAATTACATATTTAGGTACTTCATAAAAGCCTCATATCTGTGTTTGATATCTGCTGAATGGTCGCTTTTGTGAAACGAGGCCAAAACAGAGTAGTCATACCTAGAAAAGGTTTGGAGTATTCTAGAAAGGTCTGTCTTATTTATTTTGAGAGCAACTTCCAATTCTCCAGGGGGCTCGGAGGCCGAAACCCAACTGGCTAGTATTTTGGCATCATCAGATTCTACTATTTGAGCAATCTGCGACATCTGAAAGTCTTTTTCATGAACCTTTAAGACGGCGATTCCTCCTTCGTAAGCAAATGCCAACGAGTCACCCAATGACATTACAAGGTCCTTGGGAAGGAGACACCCCAAATAACTACCCTCTGCATCCAAAACAGGTAAGAGCGAAAGGCCATTTTCTGAAAAGATCCTAAAGACCTCTACAATGTGCTGATTTTCTTGAGCAAAACATCTAATGAGTTTTGAACTTCCTTCCTTGACATTTGTTTTTTCATCCAGCTCCAAAAGATCATCCTCAGAAACCAAACCTATATAGTTGCCGTTTTCTTCCACCGGAAGGTGCTCCACCTTAAAATCTTCCATCACGGAAAAGGCATAGCTGACCAAGTCACTGGAAGCAATAAGGGGAATATCTTTTTGTAAAAGCTCTTGCGAAGTCACTCTACAAATTTAAGGTTTTTTACCTTTGACACTTATAAAAATACACATGACTAAACTCAGCGTAAATATCAATAAAATTGCCACTTTGCGTAACGCAAGAGGCGGAGATGTTCCCAATGTTGCAAAAGTAGCAATGGATTGTGAACGTTTTGGTGCCCAAGGGATCACAGTTCATCCTCGCCCGGACCAACGACACATTACCTTTAAGGATGTAAAAGACCTTTCTGATGTTGTCTCTACGGAGTTTAATATAGAGGGATATCCCACTCAAGATTTCATTGACCTGGTTACAGAGGTTGGTCCTGCTCAAGTGACCTTGGTCCCAGACTCTCCAGAGGTTCTGACTTCAAATGCAGGATGGGATACGGTTAAGCACTTGGGTTTTCTCAAGGAAATAGTGTCTCACTTTAAGGCAAAGGGAATACGAACGTCCCTTTTTGTAGAGACCAATGTCCATATGATAGAGGGTGCAAAGGCTTCAGGAACGGACAGAATAGAATTGTATACTGAGTCTTATGCCAAGGCGTATTCCACGGATGCAGAAGTCGCAATTAAGCCCTTTGCTCTTGCGGCGGAATATGCCAATAACCTAGGATTAGGGGTGAATGCGGGTCATGATTTAAGTTTAGAAAACTTGGAATACTTTGCATCCCAGGTACCGGGTCTTTTGGAAGTTTCCATTGGCCACGCTTTAATTTCGGATGCTTTGTATTACGGATTAGAAAACACCGTACAGATGTACCGCTCCAAACTTCAAAAAGCAAATTAAATCCCACAGTATGCAGGTTAAATTACATTCCAAAACAATAGGTCATGGTAAACCTCTAGTCATTTTGCATGGTCTTTTTGGCATGGGAGACAATTGGCAGACCTTGGGAAAGAAATGGTCAGAGGATGGTTTTTGTGTACATATTATTGATCAAAGGAATCATGGTCAAACTCAAAATACGGATGCATTTTCCTATCAGTTGATGTCAGATGATCTCTTGGGGTACTTTGAAGAAAATAATCTGGATAAGGCATCTATATTAGGACATTCTATGGGGGGGAAGGTGGCTATGCTTTTTGCTACCCAACACGCAAATAGAGTGGAGAAATTAATAGTGGTTGACATCGCCCCAAAGGGATACCCCGTGCACCACCACGAGATTATTGAGGGTCTAAAAACATTAGATTTTTCTATACTTAACTCCAGAAGAGAAGCCGATGCGGAGTTGGCAAAGTCTCTTCCGAATATGGCCATTCGTCAGTTTTTACTCAAGAGCCTTTATTGGATAGAAAAAGGTCAACTGGGTCTTCGCTTTAATATTGAATCCATTTCTAAAAATATAAAAATGGTAGGAGAGCCTTTGTTGCCAGAGGCATCCTATTTAGGACCTACCCTATTTATCAGGGGAGCAAATTCTGGATATATTTTGGATGGAGATATGGAATTGATTTCTCATCACTTTCCCAGTGCTACCTTGGTTACTGCGCCTGGAGCGGGGCATTGGGTTCATGCAGAAAACCCTGACTTAGTGTACTCAGAAACATTAAAGTTATTGAGGGTATAGAGGAAGGGCCTTGATTAGGGAATACGTGGAGCCCGCAGAGGTTTCTACTTTTAAGGTGTCTTGATCTCCTCTTAAGAAGCTCATTTGCCAATTGTAAAAGTCACAATAATTCTCAAAGTGAGGAAGGGGAACACCATCGGTAGAAACCAAAGTATCGCCTCTTCTGAGGCCCATAGTGTAGTTGGGGTGTTCTATCAGTTGGGAACCTACGGTAATGGTTTGACCCTCTTTAGATAGGCCCATCCAAAAAGACCTTGGAGCTGGAGCCTTGTGAGGTTCACCATGAAAAATCAACTTTTGGTTTCTGTGGTCAACAGAGACCTTGTCCCACAGTCTTAAAATTTGTTGGCCAATCTTTCCTTTTTCTTTGGATTCAAAAGAAATTAGGGAGGGCGGAACGGAAACAGAACCTATTCCAAAATCAATGGGCATTCTCTCTTTGGTGGTGTCTAGGGAACTGCCAAAAACTCCTTGAGAGGTCCCGTCTATATAGGTAACGGGTGCGTTTTTAAAAAGACTATCAGGTAACTTTTGTAAGGTGTGACTGGGCAAGTCTACACTGCCTCCTGAGCCTGTATCTAAGAGGATATTGCTTATGGTTTTATCTCCTACTTTTAAAGAGACCAAGGGTCTTTGGTTTTGGGTAAATGAGGTCACCTTATCGCCGGGTTTAATTTCTATGGGACGATCGGTTACCGTAAATAGTTCTGTAGTGTAATCGCTGGTCCATTGAGCTCTTCGAATGGCATTTTGACCTAATATTCCATCATAACCAACACAACGGACGGCACTGTTTTCTGGATAATCAATAATTGCTGCCAGTACATCCAAAAAATGAAGGTCTCCCAATTTGACTTCAGGAATGAGTACTAAGGGAGTTTTTTTTACCGTTCCTCTAGAATCCCTTACGGAACTTGATCCTACCTCAGGCACATTTATTTTTTCTGCGCCTTCTCGGGTGAGTATGGTATAAGAAGCTCCTGTGTCCCAAATAAATTCTAAGGGAACACCTTCTACATAAACTGTCACAACTTGCAGCCTACTCTTGGTTACAAAGGGGATGGTGGTAGTAAAGTTCTGTTCTTTTAATGTGGTGCCATCTCTTAATTTGGCGATTTTTCCAAAACTACACCCCATCATCACTGCAAATAAAATTCCGGTGATTAGGCGCGAAAAAAGACTAGGCATTATTTGATTTTTATGGTGTGGGTAGTGTTGCCAATTACCACAAAAGTTTGATCCTTTAAGGAAGGCTCACTAAAGGTTTCTCTTGCATTGTTAGAAAAACCATAGGGTTCTGTAGGTTGACCAAAAACACCTTTGTCCAACTCGCCGTTTCCGTTTACATCGTGGAACATAGCAATGGTGTAACTTCCGTTATTAGGAAGGCCAATGGTCACACTTTGTTGAGGTATCTTATCTACAGCTATCTTTTCGAGTTTAATGTCTGTCCCCTTTTCATCTCTAACCGCAATCATTAGAAATCCCTTGGGTTTTTTAATGTTTTTAACGGTCAAAATCAATTGGGGTGAATCCATGTTTTGAGAATAAAGTGAAGGGGAGAAGCTCAATAGAAGCAAAAACAAGAGTATTGGAATTACCCTGATTCCACTGCATAAAGAGCAGGAGTAAATCATCGCAATACCACAATGGAACCCTTGTCATCTAGGGTGGTGACTTCTCCAGAGGTCGAATTCTCAAATGAGGCGGATAGGGTCCAAAGGTATACTCCTTCGCGAACTCTTTGGCCATCATAATTCCCGTCCCAATGCTCATTGATTCTATCTGTTTGATAGACCAAGCGCCCCCATCTATCAAAGATTTTGAGGGTAAAGGTCATAGGCATACAATGCTCAGAACTTCTTATGGTAAACAAATCGTTTACACCATCATCATTGGGGGTAAAAGCCTTGGGAGTAAAAATAGAACAGTTGCCTCCGCGATTGGAGAGGGTAGATTCTTTGCTCTGCCCAAATCCAGTAAGTGGAGCGGTGAACAAGAAAAGTCCTAAAACCCAAATAAAGATATTTCGCTTAGATGGCATCAAAACAAATATATCGAATTTGACACAATGTTTCCTCCTCTTTTTCTAGAGGAGGTTGATAAATGATTTTACGAACACCTTGATTGAGTTATGGGTGTTCTGGAATGGTGTCGGGTTCCTCATTCCACTCAAAGGTGTAATCCGGATTTTTGGGTTTTTTGGTTTCGGGATCCTCCCCTTTAAGAAGTTCAGAAAGCTCTTGGCCCTCATTGACAAACTCGTCCTTAATTCCCTTTCCAAGTCTCTTGGTATCAATTCCTATCTCTAATTGGTCAATGGGTCCTTCCATCTTAATCCATATGTAGGGAGTACCTTCTCTATCTTCCTCTATGATAAAATCATCAAAGTCTTGGTTCTTTTTCTTTCTATTACCAAGAGCATCAGAAAGCTTGAGTCTTATGGAATAATTGAGAATGTTCTCAAAGGTATGCGTACCTTCTAAAGACAAATCCAAGGCGCTAGAATTAATGGTCATTTCGGGTACCTCAATGGCTCCATTTTCTATGTGTATTTGGTTTTTGAGCTCGCTGAACTTAACGTTTTTAAGCTCTTCTACATCCACTACCTGACTGAGGTTTTCTAAGGGTTTGTAATTGATCAAAGATCCTTCCTTGATCACCACGTCTGCGTCCAAGGTCAGAGTTTGTGTCAAGAACTCATAGTTAGAATTATGCGATAAGGTCATCTCCATTTCTGAGGTTAGCTTTCCGCTGAGGTTTTTGTGAGACAAGGCCGTTTGCCCAAAATCATCAAAGTCGCTGAAGAGTTGCTTTATGTTAATGCTTGTAAATTTACCCTTGCTCCACAATGTGGATTTTTTGGGCTGCATATGGTAGGAGAATTTTCCGTAAACACCACCCTCTAAGGTTCGGAAACGTATGTCATTCCCTTGAATCCTTGGACCTTTTTCTGACCATACCCTTCCGGTGAGACTCTTTCCTGTTAGTTTGTTTAACGTAAACTTATCTACATGCATTTGAACCGAAAAGTCAAAGGGAAATTCCTCTGCTTGAGTTGCGTTTTTATCTTCATCAGAAAAGGAAGAGAAATCCCAAGTCATCAATTCTTCTAGAGAAATCAAGTCTGATTTTAATGTGGTTTCAAACTGTATTCTTCCTGGATTTAAGGCGTTTTTTACTTTACCAGAGAGCAGGAAGGAGCTCTTGGGTGTAGAGATTTCCATTCTGTCCACCGAGAGATCCCCTGTGGACATTAAGCGCACCGAGCCCGCCATACGAGTAAATACCATTCCAGAATGGGGAACGGTCCAACTCGCATTCACAAGAGCCAATTCACCCGAAAGGAAGGCATTTGCTAGGCCTTTTTGAGGAATTTCTTCGAAGCGTGTAAACCTTTGGACAATAGAGAAATTCCCGCCAATAGATCCAGATGCAGACTCCACCAGGTCTTGAGAAATCCACTTGAGAACCTCTCCAAACTTGGCGTCAATATTTCCATCAATCCTCACCGTTGGGGAAGAAAGGTTTTGTACAGTGATGTTCCCCGAAGCAGTACCCGTTTGTGTACTGGCGGTTACATTTTTTACCCAGAGGGTACTGGTCTTTTGCGTGCCCCTAGAACCATTGGTAAAGGAGGCGTCAAACGCAATGGCAGAAAGTTCAAACGGGATTTCTTCCATAGAGAAATCCGCTTCAGATACAACTGCTTTTGCCTCTATTAAAATGGGACGAATACCTTGTTGAGACATGGAGACAGAAAGGTTGGATTTGCCATGAATTTTATATCCATTTTTTTCTGGAAAATACACAGAGGGAATAACTGCTAATACCTGGTCCACCCAAAGGTCTTTTCCTGAAAATTCCCAATGATTTCTATTCTCGAGCACTCGTCCCTCAAAAGCAAAGGGAATTCCAGAAAATGTAAATTCTCCTCCTGAAATAGCAAAAGTATCGGGTACCATTTTGAGAATAAATTCAGAAGAAAAATCTCTTTTCGCAAAGAGTTGTATCCCCCCTGACTTAAGTCTTTGTAGTCGGCCTTCCATTGCCGTCGCCGCATAGAAGACATCCTCTTGGTAATAGCCACTAATATTGAGGTTTGGCAAGCGAGTATCTACTTCCAAATCAATAGGCACATCCTCATAAATGAGTCTAAGATTCCTACTTGTAAAGTTGGGGAAGGAAAGCCTTGAGTCACTTGTAGTGGTGTCCTTGGCTTCCTTCCAAAAATGAAAGTTATCGGTACCCCCTTGAAGTCTTTTAATATGTAAAAATCCATCTTGAACCTCTACATTCACAAGTTTGTAATCCTTTCTAATAAGATCCCAAATAGAAAATTCAAAATACACCTCTTGGAAGGCAAAAAGAGTATCTACGGGGTCAGGTGTTACCTCCATACAATAGACATCCTCAAAAAATACTGAGGCATTGGGGAAGGATTCAATAAAGGTAAGGTCTATGGTTCTTACCGAGATCTCTGCTTTGACGGTCTCGTTTATGCGAGCCGTAACCACGTTGATGACCGCTTGTTTGTTGTATTTTAAAAAGAGAACGGAACCCGTAAAAATAAGGGCAAAAACCAAAAAGGCCCAGGCCAAAATTTTCTTGAGTACTCTCATGAGGTTCTGTGTTCTTTGGGGTAAAACTAAGTTAGGAAATTTCTATTTTACAGCATTTTGAGGAATTTTACCTCCTTGGCATCTAAAATTCGGAAATCTCCTCTCTTTAAATTCTTTTTGGTCAATCCGGCAAAAATGGTCCTGTCCAATTTAATAACCTCATAACCAAGGTGTTTAAAGATCCTTCTTACAATTCGGTTTTTTCCAGAGTGAATTTCAATTCCTATTTGAGTTCTGTCTTTTTCGTCCACAAAGGAAATGGCATCCGGTTGTATCTTTCCATCTTCTAACTCCAGTCCAGCGGCGATTTTTTCCATATCGCCTATAGATACCTTCTTGTCTGTAGTGACATAGTATATTTTGCGGGCTCCATTACTGGGGTGGGTAAGCTTTTTTGCTAGGTCCCCATCATTGGTGAATAGAAGAACTCCTGTGGTGGCTCTATCCAATCTACCCACTGGGTAAACTCTCTCCTTACAGGCCTTTCCAACCAAGTCCATTACGGTTTTTCTCGCTTTGGGGTCGTCCATTGTGGTGATAAAACCCTTGGGCTTATTGAGTAAAACGTAAACCTTTCTCTCTGCTTTAAGCAGTGATCCGTTGTATTTCACCTTATCCGTGGTGGGGTCTACTTTGGTGCCTAATTCGGTAATGATTTCGCTATTCACCATAACCAATCCCGTTCGGATTAACTCATCAGCTTCTCTCCTGGAACATACCCCGGAGTTGGATAAAAACTTATTGAGTCGCACAGAGGTTTCTGCACCCATTAACTGTTCTGCACCTTTGTGCTTGGGGCTGTACAGTCGCTTTCCTTGGATTTTTGTTCCTCCTCGGTAATGAACTTTCTTTTTTTTTCCAGGGCCGCTTTCTGATTTCTCTTCTTCTGGAGCATCCATCCAAGGGCGACCTTCTGCAGCTCTTCGCTGGTTCATGCGCTTGTTTTCCTCGGTGTTTCGTGGAGACTTTCCTCTACTGTTTCTTCCTCTTCCTGTCCCCGAAGGTCCACCTTTTTTTGGCCTATTCATTACCGTGTAATTTAAGCGGTAAAGGTAGGAAGGAATATTAACATCCGGGTAAAAAAAAGGCAGGTCATTGACCTGCCTTTTTCTATGATTTGATTTTGGAATTATCCTCCAAAGTTCCAACGTGCGTTAAGACCAAATGAATCGGCACCAAAACGGGTATCTTCAATAACCCAGAAGGTAGGACGCCAGTCAAGACCTAGAACAATGGGTACACCATTAAAACGGTATTCCAAACCTAGTTCTCCTGCAACACCTAACCAAAAAGGATCTCCTATAGTTACAGAAGGTCCAACTCCTAGGTACCAGTTAAAGGCTTCGCCTCCTAGCGGTTTGTAGATTAAATCCCACAAAACGTCTGCACCTACGCTTTCTTTAAAGAAGCCTACATCTGCGTGAATTCTTGAAGATCCTACTCCAAAAACGGCATCAATTGCCGCTCCACCGCCTCCGTTAACGCCTCCAAAGCGAATACCGACTTCTTGCGCACTTAGTGATCCCAATGTAAATACCGCGAAAAATACTAGTAATATTTTTTTCATGTTTAGAATATTTGGTTGTAAAAATTCAATACTAAAATGTAAGCATAAACAAGGTCTTTCTTTTTTTTTTTAAATCCCAATATTACTTGGTAAAAGTTGTAAAAAACTGATTCTTGGCTAGTAGGGTTTCAAATCCAAACAATTACAAAGTTTTTTAGGTTGTAAGGCTAAAAGACAAGATATAAAGTTTCCCATCGTTTTTGCAACTCTATGTCTTTTAGTTTACACCCTCTTTTGTGGTTTTGAATCTACCTTTTCTATTGCTTTGTTTTTATTCTCACTGAGTTCAATTCCAGTCCTCTACATGATTTTACCCAAGGAGTGGAGAGCGCAAAGACTTTTTCTGAGTATTTTTACGACGATGTATCCCACAAGAGAGGGAAGTAAAAATCACACTTAGGTTATGTTTAAAATTGTCCACAAGTACCGTTTTTCTCTTTTGGCGTTCTTTCTTGTGTGTGGTTTTTTGGTAACCCCAGGGGTCAAAAGAGCCCTTCAAATAAATAACTCCCTGACCATTTGGTTTCTTGAGGATTCTCAAGAAATGAGACAATACAAGTCCTTTCAAGATCATTTTGGTGGAGATGAGTCCATGGTCGTGGTCTTGAGGCACAAAAAGGGCATATTATCAGACAGCCCGTTTGCCTCAGTAACTAATCTCTGTAATGACCTTGCAGCTATGCCCGAGGTAGAAAGGGTTTCTGGCCTCTCCCAATCTCAAGAAATAAAAATGGGCCTGACGGGACCTTATGTAACACCCGTTTTTCCTCCCAACATTTCTGAAGAAGAAATTCGTAAGAAATTAGAACAACATTCTGAATTAGTGAGCTTTTGGGTTTCTGGGGATAGCACTTCGACACAAGTCTGGGTCCAACTCAAAAGCACTTCTGAAATGGACCGTGATAGAGGGCAAATTATTGCAGATATAAAGAATACAATTGAGCCCTATAATTCTGAATTCTCTATTTTTTTAGGAGGAGTAGGGGTGATTTTCGAAGGCTTAAACACCCTCTCAAAAAACGATTTCGGTACATTCCTTGGTGGGGCTTATGTTTTGGTATTGCTTCTAGTCGCTCTGATTTTTAGAAGGGCTCGATATGTCTTTTACGTGTTGAGTGTTATTGCTTTATCTACGTATTTTACACTGGGACTTTATGGGTTATTTGGCTTTAGATTAAACCTGATGTCCACCCTAATCCCACTAATAATATCCGTTCTCGGGCTCTTGGATGTGATTCATATTATCAATGAAAAGATTCACTTTTCCAAGACCAATCCAGAGTCAAGCAATTTAGAGGTTCTTACCTCTATTTGGAAACCTTGTCTGTTTACTAGCACAACTACAATGGCGGGTTTTATTGCGGTCACATTTACGGACTTACCTGTTTTGCAAAGCTTTGGATGGTTTAGTGCTTTAGGCATTTTTGCTTGTTTAATTTTCTCCTTCTTTTTAGGGTTGTTTTTTATAGGAAACAACGATCAAACTCCTGAGCCCATAGTGTCTATGCGTGTCATTTTTGATTTTCTAGATCAGAAAAAAAAGACATTGAGATTTCTATTTATCACTCTGGTACTTGCCATTGGATTTGGAGCTTTTTTTACACAAGTCGATACGGACACCCTGCATTACTTCCCAAAGGACCATAAGGTAGTCCAAGATCACGATTCCATTTTGACGTATTGGGGCCCTTACATGCCCTTTGAGATGACCTTAGAGTATCCCCACGGAATTGATAAGAAAGAGGTCTTTGATGGGGCCCTTGCCTTTGCCAGTTGGATGGACTCCGTGCCCCAAGTAGCTCGATCTATTGAGATATTTTCTTTTATCAACCAGAATCGTATCCTGGCAGGAATTCCGCACAAAAGAGTCCTAGATAATATGAAAGCTCTTTATCCCCAGAGCAGTAGTCAATTGTTTACAAGCGATCTAAAAATGGCAAGGATTACTGCCTTTGGTTCTTTAGAGTCTGCTGCTTCAGTAAAAAGCACCGCTGAAAAGTTGATAAAAAAAGGACAAACATTTTTGCCAGAAGGCGCTCAGTTAAAGGCTGCTGGATACCTTCCTCTATATGGAGGAGTTGCTAATAAAATCACCACGGGGCAAATTAGGAGTTTGGGATTGGCAATACTCTTTATTTTTATTTTGGTTTGGATCTTCTTTAAAAACCTAAAGTGGGCCCTTATTGCCTTGATTACTAATCTTATTCCTGTATTGGTAATGTTTGGAACCATGGGTTGGTTAGCAATTCCATTTGATTTAGCTACTATTTCTATAGCAGCTATTGGGCTTAGCTTTTGCATTGATGACAGTCTTCACTTTATTTATGGGTATTCTCAATACCCTAAAGCCACTCACAGAGAAGCCTATCAAAATACTTTTGTAAAAGTTGGTTACGCCATTTTTATGAGTAGTGTGATTTTGTTTTTAGGCTATTCCATAATGCTTGCGGGAAATTTAAAAACGGTCATTCTATTTGGTGGGCTATTGGCAGAAATGATAGCCATGGCTCTTTTGTCACAGTGGATACTCTTTCCGTGGTTTTTGGATTGGAAATCCCAAAAGACAAAAATCTAACGGGGATAAAGCCTATCAAAAACAGTCTATTTTGTGCGGCTACTTTTTATTGAAGAAAGAACCCAATCTTAATGTTTCAAGGTCTGTGCAAAATTGTTTTTGTCCTTTGGCTAGTATTGATTTGTTTTCCAGCCAGCGGTCAATCCAAAGAGGATCCCATGGATAATCTTCATTTTGCCTCTTTTACTTTTGCCTCGTGTATAGTTCCCAAAGGGGCTGCTGAGGATCATTTGAGTCACAAAAATCATTTGGTCCCTAACTATGGAGCTGATTATCTTTATAGATTAGTTCCTAAATGGGAGTTGGCATTCTACACTATTCTCCACACGGAGGAATTGAGATAGAAGAGCATAAAAGCTTTGCCATTTGGCGCTTTGGAACCGAGTATGGTTTTGCTTTAGGCAATTGATGGACAATTCTCTAGGGGGCTTTATGAATGTCAAAGAAGGCTATGAAAATTTTTCGTTTAGCATCGGTGGAAGGCGATCTTTTTAGGACAATCCAAAAACCGTCATTCCAAAGTGCTGTTGAATTAACTGTTCATGATTTTTATCAAGATAGTTAAGATAAGCAGTCGCAACTGGAGAAAGCTTTTTAGACTTGAGCCAAACTAGATTCCATTGTGTACTCATTGGCAGGCCCTTTTGATTAATTAAATGGAGGTCACCATTTTTTATTTCATCCATAATTCCAATAAGAGGCATAACGGAATAACCCATGCCTGCTAGTATGGTTTGCTTTACGGCCTCATTTGATTGCAAGGTCAAAGAACGTTCAACTGAAATTTTTTGGCTTTTGAGAAATGATTCCATGGCTAGTCGGGTGGCAGATCCTTTTTCTCTAAAAATCAAGGGTACCTGTGATAGGTCAATTTTTGATTTGGGGTCTTTACCAACGAGAAAGAGTTGATTTTCCATTAGGGGGAGCGTATTGATTTTCATATTCTTTGGCAATACAGACACTAGTGCAAAATCTACCTTGTTTTCTTCTAAATGCTTTACCACCTGGCCCTTATTAGTGACTTCCATTTGTAAATTCACTCCTTGGTTTTTTTCAATAAAACGGGATAGTAGGTAGGGCATTATATACTTAGCGGTGGATACAACACTCACAGAAAGAACTCCAGCTAGACCTCCTCGATAGGAAATAATTTCGTTTTCCAATTTATTTGCTTCGGTTAAAATACGCTTTGCACTGGCTACAATTTTTTCACCAAAGGGGGTGATGAACAATTTTCTTCCGACAATTTCTATTAGAGGGATTTCAAATTGGTCCTGTAGTTTCTTGAGTTGAATGGAAATGGCTGGTTGTGTGAGATGTAGTCTTTCTGCTGTTTTGGTGATACTTTTCTCTTCTGCTACAACTGCAAGTATGGATAATTGATGAAAGGTATAGTTCATAAATTTTTATTTATGTTTAGGATTAAATATATAAATTTTGATGATATAAATTAGATTTAAACCTTTGCCTCAAACAAATTTATCATCATGAAGAAGTCTTTTAAACTAGTGGATAATATCTACCCAGCAGATCAAGCAAAAGAAGTGTTGATCTCCATTTTTACAGATAAAATTAAATCCCTTGATAGAATGATTTTTCAACAAAAAGTAATGTTAGGGGAGGAAAGCCCCCACTTTGCTCAAAGGGTAGAAGAGTTAAGAGCTACTCGAAGAGAAATTTTGTCGCTTATGAATCATTTGGAAGCTGAAGAACAAACCGTATCCATTACTGCCAATGTAGAATTGCAATTGATAGAACAACCCTCTTCTATTTAGTAATGAATACGAGCTTGCTTCTAGAAAATATTACAAACCCAGCATTACTGTTTTTCTTTTTAGGAATTATAGCAACCCAGTTAAAGAGTGATTTAGAAATTCCAGAATCGAGTTCAAAGTTTATTTCTCTCTATTTATTGTTTTCTATCGGATTTAAGGGTGGACAAGAGTTATCTCATTCTCAATGGTCCTCAGAAATTTTTGGATCTATTGGCATAGGAGTGGCTATGAGCATAATTGTACCCTTTTATGTTTACTTTCTTACAAGAAATAGGCTTGGAAATTTTAATGCAACTGCAGTAGCTGCTGCTTATGGATCTGTGAGTGCAGTTACTTTTATTACTGCGATTTCTTATCTTGAGATGATAGAAGTAAATTATGGGGGTCACTTGGTGGCAGTGATGGCATTGATGGAAGCTCCCGCAATTGTTGCTTCCTTGTTTCTATTATACTTCATAAATAACCCAGGAGGAAAGAAATTAGAATTTGGGCAGGTTCTAAATCATGCCCTAACGAATGGGAGTGTTTTGATGGTTCTTGGGAGTTTATTTATTGGGTATTTAGCAAGTGAAGATCAAGCGAGAGGAATTGCCCCTTTTACAACCGATATTTTTAAGGGGTTTCTGGCTTTGTTCCTTTTGACTATGGGGATTGAAAGTGGAAAGAAACTCAAAGACCTTAGACAGTTTGGGGTGTTCCCTTTGGTATTTTCTGTATTTGTTCCCTTAGTAAATGGAGTACTTGTAGCCCTCCTAAGTTCCTTTTTTATTGTTGAACCTGGAAATCGATTCCTTCTTTCGGTTTTGGTGGCAAGTGCATCTTATATAGCGGTTCCAGCTGCAATGAAAATTTCTGTTCCTCAGGCAAACCCTGGACTGTATCTTCCAATGGCTCTTGGCATAACCTTCCCTGTTAATGTAATGATAGGAATCCCTTTGTATTATTCAATTATTAGTGGCTAACCAATCGAGAACTCCTATCCGGTTATGCTTCACAAATCCTTCATTGAAATCTACAGATTTTTATAGATAAAAGGCCTATCCGCACCACGGATAGGCCTTATATGTGGCCCCATTAGGAATCGAACCTAAATCTCAGGCTCCGGAAACCTGCATACTATCCATTGTACTATGGGGCCGGGGCGCAAAGATGCAATTTTTTGGAGTTCCTTTGAGCCCTTCCATAATTAAATCCCTGACCATTGACTTTTTTAAGAATTTGAATTGGCGTACCTTTGCGGCTGGAATTCGGAAGAATGCTCGAGAAATGTTAGAATCCTATCAAGTCTTTTTCTAAAGGCACTTTGATCTACAGTCGTATTTTTTCGCAATCCCGCCTATATCACTCAGGTAGAGTGATTCATTAATCAGTTCAAGTATGAGTAGATCCGGCCAGACATTCGGGAAAAAAGAAAGAGAAAAGAAAAGAGAGCTCAAGAGAAAAGAAAAAGCGGCTCGTAAAGAGGATCGTAAATCAAATAACCTAAAAGGTCAAGGACTTGACCAAATGGTATCATATCTTGATGCAAATGGCCGCCCGACGGATACTCCTCCAGACCCAACACAAAAAGTTGAAATCGAAGCATCAGACATCCAAATAAGTATTCCCAAAAAGGAAGAAGAGGATGTAGACCCGCAACGCAAAGGAAAGGTTGCTTTTTACAACGACCAAAAAGGGTACGGATTTATTACGGATGCGATGGATGGAGAAAAGTACTTTTTCCACATCAATAACTCAGTGGATGATGTAAAGGAAAACCAACAAGTAGCTTTTGAGCTGGAGAAAGGCCCCAAGGGATTGGTAGCCGTGAGAATCAGCTTGGTATAAATACGTTTCCCCGCACTGGGGATTGTCATCAAAATCCCCCGAAGATGGTTTACATCTCCGGGGATTTTTTTTATACAATAGTGATGGCGTGTCCTACTTTCCCGGCTCTCCCGGTTCTTCCTATTCTATGGATGTAGGCATCATACGTTTTGGGCAATTGGTAATTGATTACGTGACTTACGTCCGAAACATCTATACCTCTCCCTGCTACGTCGGTAGCAACAAGGATTTTGCTCTCTCCATTTTTAAAATTATTGAGAGCTCTTTGTCGGGCATTCTGTGTTTTGTTACCATGAATTTCTTCATTGGTAAAATGACGCGATGTTAGCTTTTTACACAGTCTTTTTACCTGGTGTTTGGTTTCTTCAAAGATGATGACCTTTTCCATGTTTTCGACTTCAAGTAAACGACATAATATGTCGAATTTATTGTCACCTTCCTTGAGTTTTATAACGCGTTGGTTCACATTTTGACTGGAAGACTTACCGTTGTATACCTTAATAACCACAGGGTCATTTAAAATCTCATCTATAGTGGTTCTCTGTTTGCTATCCAAAGTGGCAGAGAATAGCAAGTTGTGCTTGCGCTGCTTCATCTGAGAAATAATAAACTGAATATCTTTGATAAATCCCATGTCCAACATGCGGTCAAATTCATCCAAAACAAGAGTCTGAAAAGAATTCAACTTTAGATTTCTTCTTTGATACAGATCAATAAGACGCCCTGGTGTTCCAATTACAAACTGTGGATTCTTGTCCAACCTTTGTATATCAGAGTTGATGTTAGTTCCCCCAATAAAGGAGGCGCAAAAGACCCTGAGACCTTTGGTCATAGACTTGAATTCACCTTCTATCTGAACGGCAAGTTCACGTGTGGGAACCATGATGAGTACTCTTTGTCTCGCGTTGGGCTGAGCGAGCATTCTGTGGATTAGGGGGATTAAAAAGGCAGCAGTTTTTCCGGTTCCAGTCTGTGCTATTCCCATTAAATCTTTTCCCTCCAAAAGAGGTTCCAAAGATTCATCTTGTATTTGAGTAAGCGTTTGGTACCCTTTTTTAGAAAGGTTTGTTTTTAGCCTAGAGTCTACGGGAAGGCTATCAACAGCTTGTCCAATGTATTTTTTCTCTGGTGCCGGTGGAGTGGCTTTTCTTTCTAACATGGACAGGTCAGTAATAGAGGATACCTGACCTTTCTTTTTGGGTCTAGGTTGTCTCGATCGGCTAGGTGCCGAATTTCGAGGATTCGAATTTCTCATAATGTGTAGGTCAAAGACCATTACATCGCGAATGTATTTTCGCGAAGAGTATCCAATAATAAATTCTAATAGGAGATTTTCTCTTTTGAATCAGGGCATTGAATTATCCCTCTTCTCAAAAGTTGCGGGACCGCATTTTCTGAGGCGAATCTTTTCTACTGAGAGAAGTTTGCTCCTCAGAGATTCGGGACAAAGGTAGTACAAATTAATTTAGAGTGGCATGTGGCCTATAAACGGGACAAACATTTCAGTACAAAAGACGTTATTTTAGTATCTTAAGGAAAAACTTACCATGGGTCAAGAAGAAGTTTTTTATACCTGTCCTCATTGTATGCAGTCCGTATCTATTATTGTTGAATTACAGCCAGCGGTTCAGACCTATATAGAGGACTGTGAGGTTTGTTGTAATCCCATAGAATTCTCCCTTGCAATACAGGACGGGGGAATCGTGTCTTTGGAGGCGCAATCAATAGAACAATAGAAGAAACCGTGATTTTGACCCAAAAAAAAGCACCCAAAAGGGTGCTTTTTTTAGTTTATATGTCATTACTAGATTCTAATCTAGAGCTACTTTGAGTTTGGGTATGGCAAAGGCCATTACAGAGTCCATTTTTGCATTGGGCATTCCAGGTCCTCCTGCAGGATCGTATTCCCACCAGGGCACGTGGTCGGCACCCGGAAATACTAGCGTGGAACTGGTTTCACCCATATTGTCTGCTTGTGCTTGAACGGCTTGTGAACCACAGAGTTGTACCAACTCAAATTGCGGGTAATACCCCCTGTATATATCATCACAACCAAAGGGAACAATACCATCCATATCTCCGTGTGCATTTACAATAGTATACCCCTTGTTGTAGACCCAATAATCACGGTGAATGGCTCCCGCTAAGCTGAGTATTGCGGTTATTTCGGAGGAATACCCTGCGTTGCCGCTGTTGCCTTCTACTCCTCCTTCTGCGGTGATAATGGAATCTATGTGAGGAGCCAAAAAGGATTGATCGTCCATGTATGCCATGTGAAGTGCCAATACTCCTCCTGCAGAATTTCCTCCTGCCATAATCTTAGAATCGTCAATTCCAAAAGGATTGCCACTCGCGGCTGATTTTCTTAAGTATCTTACTGCCGCTTTGCCATCGTGAACCGCTCTAGAGACGGCCCCAACGGCATTAATAGAATCAAGGAGGTTGGCGATACTATTTTCTTTTCTGTAATCAATACTTACAGCCACATAACCCATTTTTGCAAATTCTTCTGCTAGATAGGTGATGGTAGGGTTTTCTTTGGTTCCGCTGTAAAAGCTTCCCCCATGAGCTAAAACTATGACCCGTCTATTGTTGTCACTATCTCCATCTCCCTGATAGATGTCCATATCTAGGGCAAAAGTATCTGAGTAGGTAACGGTTGTTACGTTTACCGATTCAAAAATGGCTTCTGAATATCGATTTCCAGTGGTGGGAGTTCCTGATCCAGAACCTGAATCATCATCCTTTTCACAGGCAGCAAAAAAGGCTAAGGAAAGAACGGAAAGAAAAATAGTTTTTCTCATGGTTAAGCAATAATAGAACCGTTAGAAACTTTTGAGGTTGGCTGTGCAAAAATCAATTTTCCATTGGGGTCTTCCGCAAGTAAAATCATCCCACAACTTTCTATACCTCTAATTTTTCTGGGCTCTAGGTTAATAAGTACGGACACTTGTTGTCCTATGGTGTCTTCGGGTGCATAGTGTTCTGCAATTCCACTCAAAATGGTTCTTTGGTCTATGCCGGTATCCACCTTGAATTTGAGCAGTTTATCTGTTTTGGGAACGCGTTCCGCTTCCAATATAGTGCCCACCCGAATGTCTAATTTAACAAAATCATCATAAGAAATGTTCGGTTTTGCCGGTTCTATAGGGTTTGGGTTTTCTAAGGCTTCCATCTCTAGGTTTTGTTTCTTGGTGTTTTCTAGCTTTTCTAGTTGGGCATCAATAGTCACATCCTCTATTTTAGAAAATAGCAATTCTGCCTTGGCAATGGGATGTCCTTCTGGAAGCATGACTCCTTTTTTTGCGTCGTCCCATTGAGCATCTTGGGTAGAAAAGAAATGTTTTAATTTTTGTGAGGTATGAGGCAAGAAGGGTTCAGAAACAATACTTAATGCTCCGGCAATTTGAGCTGCTGTATACAAGATGGTATGAGCTCTGGCTTCATCGGTTTTAACCACCTTCCATGGCTCTTGGTCAGCAAGGTATTTATTTCCAATTCGGGCAATGTTCATCAACTCGGCAAGGGCATCTCTAAATTTAAATTTCTCCAGGGCATCCTCTATTTTTTTCACCCCTATGGGCACAAGACCTAAAGCTGTTAAATCGGGTTCAAGAAGCATGGTTTCTGTGGGTAGATTTAACCCATTGTACTTATTGGTAAGCACTAGGATTCTATTTATAAAATTCCCGAGAATAGCTACTAATTCTGAATTATTGCGAGTTTGGAAGTCCTTCCAAGTAAAATCATTGTCCTTGGTCTCAGGCATGCTGGCACACAAGGCATAGCGCAAAACATCTTGTTGGTCTGTAAAGTCTTCTAGGTATTCGTGAAGCCAAACCGCCCAGTTTCTAGAGGTAGATATTTTTTCTCCCTCTAGATTTAAGAATTCATTGGCAGGAACCTGAGAAGGAAGTACCATTCCACCATGCTCCATAAGAATGGCGGGGAAAATAATACAATGAAAAACAATATTGTCTTTTCCGATAAAGTGAATCAATTCGGTATTGGGATCCTTCCAATAAGACTCCCAATCATCACCTAAAAGTTCCTTAGTGGCAGTTATGTATCCCAAGGGGGCATCAAACCAGACATAAAGTACTTTTCCGTCTGCACCTTCCACAGGCACGGGAACTCCCCAATCCAAATCCCGGGTCATGGAACGAGGTTGAAGACCATCACCGGCGTCTAGCCAAGATTTGCATTGTCCGTAAACATTGGACTTCCAATCTTCTTTATGAGATTCTATGTATTCTCTGATTTTGGGACTGAGCTTGTCTAGAGGCAAAAACCAATTTTTGGTGGTTTTTAAAATGGGGTCAGATCCACTTAAGGTACTCTTGGGGTTCACTAGGTCGGTAGGGCTTAGTGAGGTTCCGCAATTTTCACATTGATCTCCATAAGCCTTTTCAAATGAACAATTGGGGCAGGTACCTATAATGTACCTATCGGCCAAAAATTGATCGGCTTCTGGGTCATAGTATTGTTCTGTTTCCTTTTCGGTAAAAACCCCTTGGTCGTATAAATCCTTAAAAAATGAACCTGCTGTTTCCTTGTGAAGATCAGAAGATGTACGACTATATACGTCAAATGAAATTCCGAATTTATCAAAGGTAGAGCGCATCATACCATCGTACTTATCTACTACTTGTTGAGGTGTTACGCCCTCTTTTTTGGCCTTAATAGTGATGGCCACACCGTGTTCATCGGATCCACAAATAAACTTCACATCGCGCCCACGTTGCCTTAAATAGCGAACGTATATATCTGCCGGAAGGTAACATCCCGCCATATGTCCAATGTGAATGGGACCATTTGCATAGGGAAGAGCTGCGGTTATCAGGTGTTTTTTTGTAGAATCCATGCTGTAGAATACCGTGTTTGTGGTGTGGCAAAAATAGGAAAAAGGATGTAAGCAGGTATCAAAAAAAACACCCCGTCAAGACGAGGTGTTTTTTGATATTTGAAAGGGGTAAATACCCTTGACCCATAAGAGAAGATCTATTATAGAGATATCTTAAGTGTGGATGCTTTCCCTTTGGCTCGAGTGGTGATTAAGTAAATGCCTGAGTGTAGGGCATTCGTAAAGTAAAATTCTTGATTGCCTCCCTTTGGAACGTTGGTTTCAAAGAGGGTACGTCCCGTTAGGTCATGAACCGTTACAATAGCACTTTCGCTAATATTAGAAAGGGTAATTCTATTCTTGGTAACCGTAAAATCAAGAACTTCAACTTCTTCTAAACCAACAGTATTAACAAGGGAAAGGGCGGTTGATTTAGCTGCGTTAAAATTAGCGCCTTCATAGGCTATGGTAGAATCTGTTGGATCAATCACGTAATAATTAGGGGTTCCAGCCTTTAACCAATTTTTGTTTCCGTCCACAAAACTCCAAATGTCATTCCAATTGTGTTGGTTTTCCCAGGCAGCTAGTTGGTTGCAATCAGCTGTACCCGAATATACTCTTACCATGGCTCCCCAAACATTTATGGTTTGTGCATTTGCTGCTGCAAAGGTTTGCATCCCACCTGCATGACCTGCACAAATAGAACAATCTAAACCATGAGAAGCTATAAGAAGCGGCTTTGCAGAAGAAAGAGCTCCATGTACTGTTTGGGTCACACCAGCACAGTCTGTATGGCTGTAATTGGGAACTTGAGCATAAGTAGCTACAGAAAAAAGAAGAAAAAAGGTTAAGGAGTAGAGATGTTTCATAGGTCTAAGTGCTAAATTAGTTTTTAGTTTCAGTATCAATTTACAAAAATGATACCATGCATTTAAGACAAAAAAGTAGGATAGGTTTAGTTTCTACGGCAAGAAAAATAACTAGCCATGATTTGGAACCTGCAATTTCCCTTCTTTCCAAATGGGGTTTGACACCTGTGTTGTCTCCTGAACTCTTTGAAGAGGACTGTCAATTCGCAGGGACAGATTCCCAGAGAATCGCCGCATTTCAAAGGTTTATTGATGATCCAACCCTAGATGCTATTCTTTGTGTGAGGGGGGGCTATGGTACAGTGAGACTGATTGATTCCTTAGACTTTAATTCTATAGAAAAAAAGCCTAAATGGATTATTGGGTATAGTGATGTAACTGTTTTGCACTTAGACATTGCGGCTAAATATAGTTTTCCAACCCTGCATGCAACCATGCCAATAAACTTCTCCAATAACACTCCGGCTGCTCTAGAATCCTTGAGAAAAGTTTTGTTTGGAGAGGCACTTACACACAGTATAAACCCTCATCCTTTCAATTCCATAGGTTCTACTCAAGGAAAGTTAATAGGTGGAAATTTGAGTATTATCTATTCCCTTTTAGGATCACCCAGTATACCCCAAACTACGGGGGCTATTTTGTTTTTAGAAGATCTTGATGAATATTTATACCACATAGACAGGATGATGTATAACTTGGCGAGAAACGGTATTCTCAACTCAATCTCTGGACTTATAGTGGGAGGAATGTCTGATATGAATGACAATACCGTTCCCTTTGGGGAATCTGCAGAGCAAATTATTAAGCGTCACTGCAAGAACTTAAACATTCCCATTGCCTTTGGTTTTCCGGCCGGTCATCTAGAGGATAATCGGGCATTGATAATGGGAAGGGAAGCCTTATTAACTGTGGGAGAAACCACTGAGTTATCATGGCTTTAGATACCAAAAAATCAACGGGAAATTGGGGAGAGGATAGAGCGGCTCAATTCTTATATGACAAAGGACATAGGCAGATTGTACGGAATTGGCGCAGGGGATATCTCGAGGTAGATCTATTCTCTGTTTGTGAGAAACGGCTTCATGTTACCGAAGTAAAAACTCGATTGGAAGGGGTTCTTGGCAATCCATCCGATTGGTTGTCCGCCAGACAGCAGCAAAGACTGGTGGAAGCAGCTCATTTTTATATTCAATACGTTCAATGGGAAGGAGAAACTCAGTTTGACGTTTTGGCCATAACCCATAAAAACCCTTTGGTTTTCAATTACATTCCCAATGCTTTTTATCCCTAAAAGTGGTGAATATACTACTTGGGTAAAACTTCCAACATAGGTTTGCTTTGAGCTCCTGAGGGCATTCCGACTCTCAAGAGTAGAGAGAGCGTGGATGCCATGCTGGTAATGGGGTAGGAGACAAAACTTTGCCCCTCTGGAATGTTCCAACCGTAAAAAAGCACGGGTACATGAGTGTCATAATTCCATACTGAACCATGTGTGGTCCCCTTAGAACCATAGACCATAAAGCCTGGTTTGAGAACCCAAATAAGGTCTCCAGCTCTTGAATCCTGGCAACCCGCCTTTATTTTACCTCCCACAAAGTCTTGGTCAGATAAATAAGGAAGATTTTGTTGATCATAGACAGAATGAATAAAAGTCATGTCGTAAAGAACCGCTTTGAATTCGGCAGTCGCTTCTTGGTAGGAAACTCCAAGAGAATCCATTGTTCTATGGTCAAGGTAAAGTCTGTCGGGATACACTTTTTCAATAATTTCTGTGTCCCATTTCTGTTTAGAAAAATCGCGCAAAGAAGATTCTATAGATATCATATCTACAGAGGTTCCCTCCCAATTTTGGTCATTCATAAACCCATTGTTCTCAGCTGTTCCATGATCGGAGGATAAGGCAACTAGGTATTTTCCCTTCCCTACCTTTTTGTCTAGAAAAGAAAAGAGTTCCTCAAGTTGACCATCTAGTTTTATATAGGTATCCATGACTTCCCAAGACCTGGGACCAAAGCCATGACCTACATAGTCCGTTGCCGAAAAATTTAGAGCGAGGTAGTCCATGCTTTCTCCTGCCCCTAAATTCTGTGCTTCCATCAAGTCTACGGCTAAATCAATAATTATTTGATTCCCATAAGGAGTGGTCTTAAGCGCGCTCAATTGGGTTGTGCCTTTAAGGTCATACGGAAATACAGGGGGAGCGCCGGGCACTAATGCTTTTTCATAAGGAGAGTCATCGCTTCCCCATTTGGCATAATCAGAGGAGTCAGCAGAAAGTTCCCAAAGTTGGTTGAGATAATATTGAGGCAAGTCCTTAGAATTAAATGCCTGTAGCCATAGAGGAAGGGTGGCTTCGTAAAATGTGCTGGTTCCAAAATCACCTGATTCTGAGTCATACCAATAGACGCCGTCTGCTGTATGTCCTCCTGAAAGTACCGCAGACCTATCTTTTATGGAAATTGCATATGATTGGTTAGAACCTTGAGCCCATTTGATTTCGTCAGAAAGGGTGGTTGACTGAAGGTTGTCAGGAGACCTCATAAAATCCTGGTTTGACGTCCCCACGGGAAGGGCAGAGGAGTCCTCTACACAGTAAACCACGCGCTTTTTATGAGGATCATACCATCCGTTTTCTATTATACCATGTATAGAAGGGGTCGCACCGGTAAACAGACTGGCGTGCCCTGGTCCTGTATAGGTGGGTGCAAAATTGTAATTGACGTTATTAAAGCGGTATCCCTTTTTTAAAAATCGATTGAACCCTTTTTTTCCAAAATAAGGCTCAAAGCGATTTAAGTACTCGGCCTTACATTGATCAATTACTATGGTAACTACTAATTTGGGTCGGTCTTGCCCTGAGCTAATTATGCTTAGGAGTAGGAGGGTTCCTGCAATTATATGTTTCATGATTCAGAAAGTTCTGAGAGTTCAGATTCTAGTGCCTCTATGCGTTCCATCCAGGATTCCCAAGACTTCATATCATGAGCCAATTTGTTCTTTAAAGCTTCATAGGGTGCATAAAAATCAGGTTTTTCAGATAGCTTTTTAAACTCTTCAGGGTCTGCCAATTTTTGGTTCCAATCTGCTATTTGTTTTTCTAAATCTCCTATGGTCGTTTCAATTTTTGAATATTGATTTTGTGCTTTCTTTAAGTCTTTCTCCAATTGCTTTTTTTGGTGAAAGGTATCATTGGACATCTTTTTTTCTGCTGGTTTGGCTTTAGCCTTTTGCTTTTTCTCCAACTCCGCCATGTGCTGAAGTTTTCTTTGACCTAAGAAGAACTCAATATCGCCAAGGTATTCTTTGGTTTTCCCACCCTTAAATTCATAGACTTTATCCGTTAGGTTAGCCAAAAAATCCCTATCATGAGAGACTAGGATCAAAGACCCTTCGTAATTTTGAAGGGCTTGTTTTAAAATGTCCTTGGAGCGCATATCCAGGTGGTTGGTTGGCTCATCCATGATCAATAGATTAAAGGGCTCTAAAAGCATCTTACACAAAGCCAGTCGGGCTTTTTCTCCTCCAGAAAGTACTTTTACCTTCTTTTCTACGTCCTCCCCGCTAAACATAAAAGAACCCAGCATATCTCTAGAACGCTTTCTTGTTTCTTCATTGGCAGCGTCTTCTATAGTTGCCAAAAGGGTTTTATTCCCATCCAATTCATCCGATTGGTTTTGGGCGTAGTATCCAATCTTCACATTGTGACCTATGGTAAGTTTTCCTTTAAAAGCTACCCTTTCCATGATTACTTTTATCAAGGTAGTTTTTCCTTGCCCATTTTGGCCCACAAAAGCCACTCTATCTCCTCTGGCAATTTCTAAGTCTAGCCCCTTGAGTACTTTTTTTTCGTCGTAGTCCTTGTAGATGTCTTCCATGAGGGCAGCTACTTTTCCGGACCTAGGGGGTTGTGGAAAACGAATCCTCATGGCTTGTGTATCCTCTTCATCCACCTCAATTAATTCTACCTTATCCAACTTCTTAATCAAGGATTGGGCAAAAGAGGCTTTGGAGGCTTTGTATCTAAATTTTTCTATTAACTGTTCTGTTTGTTTTATCTCTTTGTCTTGGTTTTTACGAGATTGTATTTGTTTCTCCCTAATCTCTGACCTAAGGGTAACGTACTTTGAATAGGAAACGGGAAAATCATATGCCAAACCATGACTTATTTCTATGGTGCGCGTAGTGATTCGGTTCAAAAAGGCTCTATCGTGAGAAACTAACATGACCGCAACCGGCTCATTTTTTAAAAATTCTTCTAACCAAATGATAGATTCAATATCCAAGTGGTTGGTCGGTTCATCTAAAAGCAGTAGGTCATTGCGTTGCAGAAGGATTTTGGCCAATTCTACGCGCATTTGCCAACCCCCACTAAATTCTGCAATGGGTCTGTGAAAATCCTCAGAAGTAAAACCCAGTCCCGTCAAAACTCTTTCCATATCGGCCTCGTAGGTGTACCCTCCAATAAGGTGTAATCTGTCCTGATTGTGGTTGAGGTCTTCAATAAGCTTTAGGTACGCATCGGATTCGTAATCCGTTCTGACTTCGAGTTGATGAGTGATGTCCTGTATTCCCTTTTCTAGTTCCTTGATTTCAGTAAAGGTAGATTCGGTCTCTTGCCAAATGGTTTTTTCCTTTTTTAAGTGGATATCTTGGGTTAGAAAACCGATTTTACATCCGCTTGGACTGGAGATATTTCCGCCATCGGGTTGTAGCGTCCCTGCTATAACTTTGAGCAAGGTGGATTTTCCGGCTCCGTTTCTTCCTACCAATCCAATTTTCTCTCCTGGATTCACCAAAAAAGAGACTTCTTTAAAAATATCCCTCCCAGAATAATGGAGGTGGATTTTATTTATTCCTACCATATGTGACAAAAGTAACCAAGTACAGGGAATTGTATATTACCTTTGGTAAACAATTGATCAACAAATCAACAGAATTAATTTTTAGGCATGTTTAAGAGGACTAAATTATACAGTATTTTAGGGATGAAATGTCCCAAATGCCATGAAGGAGACATTTTTCAGGACTCCAATCCCTACCGCTTAAAGAATCTGTTTAAGATTAACAAAACCTGCGATAAATGCGGTCAGAAATATGAACCAGAACCTAATTTTTACTATGGTTCCATGTATATCTCCTATGCGTATTCCGTAGCTATTTTTGTGGCCAGTTGGGTTATTGGAAAATTTGTATTTGACCTAAGTTTACTAAATATATTCTTAGTCATTGTAGGAGCATTGGTCTTACTTACTCCCTATATGTTTAGGGTGAGCAGAGTGACTTGGCTCAATGTATTTATACATTATGACCCACCGTCCAAAGAAGACCTATAGCGTTTACTAAAGCGCTGTATATTGGCTTCCTGGGGTAATTCGCCACCCTTTAGAAGGTATTTGATAAACACTTGGCTCAACCAAGGAGTCATCAAAACACCTCGACTACCCATTCCATTAAATATATAGATACCCTTGTCTTTTGGATGTTCACCAAGAAGAGGACGCCTATCCGCTACATTAGGACGAATGCCTGCCTGTTGAGAATGGATTTCCCATTTTTGGGGAGAAATTATGTAAAGATTCTCCAATAGTTCGCTACGCATTTTTTCAGTTACTTCCTCGTTTTGCTCCTTCCAGTTATAGGTAGCTCCAACCTTGTATAGATTGTTTTTTCTAGGCAAAAGGAATTTTCCTTTGTGTAAAATATCCTCTAGAGCATGTTCGGGATTCTTTAGGTACATCACCTCTCCCTTTGTGGGTCTAAAGGGCAGGTATTTAAACCATGGGTTTTGGGTTGAGGCCAAGTGTCCTTCACAAAATATAACCTTGGAAAAACATCTATTTTTATACTCCCAATGGTTCTCTACAGATTTTAGGTTCTGGTAGTCAAAGGATTCTAAAATTCTTTGGTTTCCTAACCAATCCTCTATAGCCTTAAGCATTGTCATAGTATCTATCCAACCTGTTTGAAGAACCTTACCCAATCCATAGGGAGCATTGACACCTTTGGGGATTTCTGTGCGCAAGGGGGTTTCTAAATAAGGTTTAAATATGGGGTCTTCTGATAGGGCATACCAGTTGTTTTGTTCCTCTATGGATGAAAAAATTCTATAGATGGGATCTTGGTGGATAAACTGACTCTTAGTCAATGATTCCAAAAGCTGGTAATAGGGGAGTAAGGCCTCCATCATCTCGGAACCTTTCCAAACCCATTTCATTCTCTTTAAAACAATGGGATTCCACAAGCCTGATGCAAGTTTTGAAGAGGAGGACAATTTGGGCTGATCAAAAACCACAAAAGGGATTCCTTCTTGAGAAAGTCTCAAGGCTAAGGAGGCTCCAGCCAATCCCAATCCTATGATGGCTATAGGTTTTTGTTTTTCCAAGGTTTAGGGGTAAAAAAAAACTCCCGCTCAAGCGGGAGTTTTATAGGATGGGATTAGTACTCCCAAAGATCGTGTTCTAAGTTTCTCAAATTCTCTTTGATTCTCTGTGCTTCAAGTAACTGATCCATTGCAGAGACTCTTTTGTAATCAGGGATGGCCCTGTCGTATACATTAGATTCTTTGTAAACGGTTGAGTTGAACTTTCTGAAGTGAAAGAGCTGATCAAAGTTCATTCGCTTGGTATTGTTCTTTTCATTGTACACCTGATGTGTAGACAATGCGTAGCGTGCGTCAGGGAACCAAATCCAGAAAAGGTTAAATACCTCTGCCTTGTTTCTTGGATTGCTAACACGTGGAGAAATCCCGATGATTCGGTTCTTCATCTCTCCTCTTTGCTTGTCAAAATACCAATCAGATTTAATTTCCCAGGCCAATACATCCTTGGTCTTAATGCGGATTGTATCCACAAGGATTATGATGGTTGGATCATCAGGATCTCTAACGGTATCCAATTTTTCTACCATTCTTCTAACCTCTGTATCGGTTAGTGGAAGTTCAAATCGGTCGTCAAGAAATACTTCAGAAATAGTTCCTTCTTCAAGGATTCCATCTACAAGCACATCAAATAGACTCTTTCTCCCCGGAAGTGGAATTTCTGGATAAAAAAGCGAAAGATTAATTTTTTCTCTCACATCAATACGTTCCCAATGACGAGTTGACCAAAGCATGTCAGCCTCTCTTAAAAAAGGATAAGGTATAACACGATTGTTGTGGTAGTGACGTGGCGGGTCAGCAATTACGCCATCGTCCTCTGGTGTAAGTACCTGCGCTTGTAGGCTAGGTAAAAATCCTACCAATAACAAGAACAAGGCGCTTATAGTTATTTTGATGTTGTTCATAAACCTATGGGTTTTCAATTAGTTGACATCTAGTGAAATGATTCCAACATTGTCTACGCGGTAGTTTTTCGGCCCAAGAGCTTTAATGTTGCGAATAGTAATGGTAGAACCCGGTTTGAGTTTATCGACTAGTTGTTTAGTTTGTGAATCGAGCTTGTCGCCCTTGATTACGCGTGGTGGGTAACCTGGTACAACTACCTCAAAGGAAGTAACTCTCAAAGAAAGTTCAAATGGGAAATCTAAGAATTTAGCTTCAACCTTACCTGCTTTAATGGCACTGGCAGAACGGATAGACGTTGCCTTTCCGTACATAACACCTGTTGCAGGGGGAAGACCTTTAATTCTGAACTCCTTAGAACCAACAGAACGAACTTTCCCGTCCTCTTCTTCTACAGAAACAGAGATCTTGATTTGCTTTCCTTTGATCTTATCTACACGTGCAGAATACGATCCATTAGATCCAGATACTCCAGGTCCGCTTACACGAATCTTTTTGGGATCTACCCCAGGAACACCAATTTCTAGTGGGTTGTCTACTCCACGGTATAAAACGTTCATCTTAGTTGGAGAGATCACAACAGATGGAGGAGCTACAAAGTAAACTCCTTCTACAGGTACTTCTGTATCTTCTCTACCTACTTGCTTTAATTTGATCATTCCTGACCACTTTACCTCGCCTACACGATCAGCTTTAAAGGTAATGTTACCTATTCCATTTGTGATGCTTTCTGCGTCCAAAATCTCTCCGTTGATGGTGATTTCTGGATCTTGAGTGTCATCATAAGCAGCCAGTAAAACTTGAGCTTCGTATTGATCGCCTTGTGTTACATAGGTAGATTTAGGAATTACAATTCCCTTTACCCCTGTAACTTTAATATCCTTACCCGTCACATTAGCACTTAATCTAGAAATGGTTTCTGATTCCATTCTTCTAATTTTTGCTTGGTAGTCAGATAGGAAGGTCAAGTTTGCAATCAATGGGAAGTGCTCAAAAGTTGCTGATTCCCAGGATACTTTAGTGCTTTCTTTTCCGACTTTTCTATCTTGGGTATCAAAGATTTGATTGATATCGTCAACCAAAGCCTGATCTTCTCCTGATGCGTCAATAAGTGTGGATCTGTAATTATCTAAAGAAGCTTTGATTTCTTTGGCTCTTCCTTTTCCACCCACTGCCTTAGGAGTTAAAAGTACCGTTGCAGGTCCTTCTAAATCATCAGGTCTTTTTAATTTACCCGTTTCTTCATCGCGACCCCTTGATTCCGCTTCAAGTTCCTTCTTGACTTCATTAATGAGTTCGAATGTTGAGTTAGCTGCTTTCTGAACCTCTAAGGCCTTGTTTCTCCAAGGTCCTGCTTTGGTTGGGTTTTCGTTGTAAGCACTTTCTAGCTTAGTGTAGATACTAGCGTTTTGGGCCGATACGGTTTTAGTCGTTTCGTTGTATCCCTCATCCAATCGGTCTAAAGCTAAGAGAATGTCCTTAGAAACATTTAGGGCAAGCATAGCGGTTAACACGAGGTACATCATGTTAATCATCTTCTGCCTGGGTGACAATTTTCCTCCTGCCATGGTCTTTTGTTTTGTGGATTACTGAGTTAAACTAATTACGCTTTGTTACCTCCCATTGCAGATAGCATGTTGCCATATACATTGTTAAGTGAAGACATGTTAGTGGCTAAACGAGATACCTCTCCAGCTAATTTCTCAGAATCTTCTGCAGATGATGAAAGTTTTTCCATCATACTAGATTGCATATCTAATTGACTGCTTGTATTTTCTAATTGAACCGCGTAAAGAGCGTTTAGAGACTCCATGTGCTTGGATGCGTCGGTCAATTGCTTACTGTACTCATTAGTAGCCGAAGCTGCGTCAACAGTTGTGCTCAATTGTCCAGCAGCATCTCCTAATTTGCGAAGACCTGTTCCCAAGCTTTCTATCAATTCCGGACCAATCTTTGCTTCTTCTAGCATATTGTCTAGTTCTTGAGTCGGAGACAGTACATTTTTTGAACGGTCAAACTCTGCATCTGGATCTTCCATTCCCGCTAATTCTGGGTAAACAAGAGACCAATCTACTTCTTCACTAGGTTTTTCAAAAGCAGAAAAAAGGAAGATAACGGCCTCTGTGGTCAAACCGATAACTAGCATTTCATTAGCACCTGGCAGGTGGAGGATCTTAAACATCGCTCCAAGAATTACAATAGCTGCACCAATACCGTACAGTTTCGCCATAAAGTTTTTAAATCTCTTTCCGTTTACGTCAATCAAAGCCATGATGTATTGTTTTAATGTTTGTGTTTAAAAGTATAGGGGGTTTATTAAAAGTCTCCCAAGTCGCGTCCTAAGAATGACTGTACGGTTCTAAAACCGATGTAACTCTTAGCCGTGTCTTGGTATTCGAAATCACGATTGTGAACTTGTAAGAACATGGCAGCGTCCTTCCAAGATCCACCGCGAATCACTTTTCTTTTTAAGGTCTCATCTTCCTCGTCATCTGCATGGTATTGGAAGTTGGGACTAATGTCAGATGCAAAGTGGTAGGACTGCTCTTCAAAAGCTGTAGAAGTCCACTCGGCTACATTACCCGACATGTTGTAAAGGTTGTATCCATTAGGAGAATAACTAGTCGCTTTAACTGTGTAGAATCCACCGTCAGCAGTTAAGTTACCTCTCAAGGGCTTAAAGTTAGCAAGGTAACAACCCGAAGAATTCGTTGCATAAGGTCCACCCCAAGGGTAGGTAGCCAATTCATAACCTCCTCGAGCAGCATATTCCCACTCACCTTCAGTAGGCAGTCGGTATTCTTGCTCACTCATAGTTGACATTCCGTTTGCAATCAAGAAGTTAGCGCGGTAGCGGGTTCTCCAATTACAAAATGCATTGGCTTGCTTCCAACTTACTCCAACTACTGGATATTCATCATACGCAGGGTGGAAGAAATACTTGTCGTGCATGGGCTCATTAAAAGAGTAGGTGAAATCATGTGCCCAAACTAAGGTGTCAGGGTAAATGTTGATAATTTCTTTCTCAAAGAATGAAGCACGATCAGAAACTTGTTGGTTGTCCTTAATGTAATCGCGGTAGGTGAAGTACTCACCATCGCCATCCTCATCGCGGTAGTCGTATACCACTCGGTTCTCTTTGCGTCCAGCTTTCTGCTTGTTAATCCAGAAGTACATGTAGTTTAGTTGACGAGTGTCAATCATGCGGCCTCCAAGGAATTGCTCTTCAGGTGGAAGGAACATACCTTCTACGATTTCTGTGTATTCGGCAGAGGGGTAGTTATTGATGTCCCATTCTAGAAATGCTTCCCAATCAAGGTGACGCGTCATAGAGTCCGGATAGTTTAGAGCTCTGTATTCTTCGTAAAAAGAAGGCTCTTCCATCTCTGCGTAATCAATAAACTCATAGCCTTCTACAAGGCCTTCTCCCAATCTAAATCTTAGGATAGAATCTCTTACCCAACCCACAAACTGACGATACTCGTTGTTTGTGATTTCTGTTTGGTCCATATAGAAAGGAGGAACAGATACTGACTTGGTAGGTGAAGCAATTTGGAAAGGAATATCCTCATCCGCATTACCCATGTTAAAGGATCCTTGGGGAATATATACCATACCATAAGGTTCAGAAGGATACCATTCGGGCCTATCCTGTACACCGGTAAGTTCACCGTGGTCAGTGCTTGAACAAGCTACCAACGCGGCAATACCAAAGGTTAAAAACAATTTATTTTTCATAAGGTCAGATGTTTCAACTGTTAAATAAACGTCAAAATTCTTAGGAAATTTCTTCGTCCGTAAAAATTAAAGAAAAACGGGGTTCCGATATCTCTCTGGGGTTCGTGGTGGAATTTCGATTTTAAAACAATAACTCAATAGAATCTCATGACTTCCAGAACTCGCCTGCGAGAGCGCAGATGTTGTGATATCGTACGAGTAAGAGAATCGGAAATTCGGCATGACATAGTAACCAACTTGAGCCGCAATAGCGTCTTCAAGGCGATACGTTAAACCACCCCATAGGCGGTTGTTGTATAGGGCATTCACATTTAGGTCGAACTGTGCGACGGATGAGTACTTAACTAGCATATTTGGTTGTAAGGCCCAGTTGGTGTTGGGAACCTGCCAGTTATATCCGCCCATTATGTAGTAATGTCTATCATAAGAAAATTGCGTTACCCCACCGGCAGTACCATCCAATTCGGTGTTTGCGGCAATCAAGTTTCCTGAAGATATTCCTACGTAATATGTTGGTGTGTTATAGTATGCTCCAAAATTCAAGTCAGTAGCGATGCCTGATGCTCCATTTTGAATAATGGAAATATCCATTGACTCTGGAACACCGGGTGTAATCCACTCTGCATTGTTTAGTGCTTTGTTTTTGAGATTTACCTGAATACCTAAACCCAGGGTTCCGTTCCCTAGGTTAGTAGTGTAGGTGTAACCAATTCCCGCATTGATGTCTTGGAAGAATCCAATTTGATCATTTGTGATGGATAATGAAAGTGCCCCGTGCAAGATGTCTAAGGGAATCTCTGCATTCAGGTTTTGTGTCGTAGGCGCGTTGTCAAAACCAACCCATTGGGACCTGTGGGCTAGGTTCACACATATACTCCCTGAGGTTCCTGCCACCCCGGGATTGTAAAATAGTTTATTCCACTCAAATTGAGTGAATTGAACGTCCTGTTGCGCAAAAAGAGTAAAGCTCATCACACTAAGGAAAAGGGCAATAATTCTTTCCATAAAGAATTTTTATTCAATTTTCTTTATCCTAATAGCCGCTAAAGATAGGTAAAAATACTTTTTATCGAAGTTTTGCTCCCTCAAATTGCAAATTTTATAAACATTTACATCTTGATAAGTTGAAAGCCAGCAAAGTACCGTCAAATCAGATGCCACGCTGTTTGGCTTTCCACCATCTTTGGGGCATTTCTCCTTCCAGGGCACTTTGGTAGTCAGGATAGGAGCAGGGGATCAACGTATGCCGCTCTGAGGCTTTGTCTCCAATGGGTACCTCTATCCACCAACGCTCAGAAAGTGGGCTTTTATAGAAGATTAAAGTATGGTCTCCTTCCTCGAGTAAAACATTGAACTTTAGATAGTCGTTCTTAGACGAGAAGGGGTAGTCCCCCTTTCGTTGCCCAACCCCTTCCAAAAAGTACCATACCATCTGTGCTACCAAATGAGCTCCTTGTTTATTATCGTCTTGATTGGGATTGTATTGATAAAGCCCAAAGGAGGTGACTTTGTCACTTAACCCAATATACCTTGCAATTGCACAGGCTTCTTCCGCAGAAAAACCATTGGGAGAGGACCTTCTTGATGTAGGGGCGTCTGGGAATCTAATACAGCCTAAGTCAAAACTTACAATATCGGCATCTCTTACGATGGGTTCTACCTCTTGTATATTGCCGTGGGTTTGTCCCAATCTCGAAATTTCAAAATTGAGTCTCTCCATTAAAGCGATCTCCTCTTGATTTACAAAATAGGTTTGATAGCCAATATTGGCAAAATTAAAGAGGTTGTAGGGCTTGTTAATAATAATGTGACTCAAATAGGATTCATCGTGCAATCCATCTTCGTGTTTTCCCAAATCAAACCGACTGTCTATAGATACTAGATTTACCGTTTGCTCTAATTGATCGTAACTTCTGTAGTTGGCGTAGGTAAGGTCTTGACTACCGCCCAGAATTACAGGTATGATTTGTTCCTTGAGTAAAGAAACACAAACTTCTTGCAGTGCAAAGTACGTATCGGTGATTTCTTCACCCATATATATGTTGCCTAAATCAGCTATTTCGTAATTCCATTTTCCTGCAAAAAGAGGATAGAGAAATCTTCTTATGCTATCGGGACCTTCTGCAGCACCTGCATTGTATTTTGAGCCTCTGTCATCCATTACCCCAACAAGGGCGATTTTTACTCCATTTAGATCAGGTATGCCTTCGATTTCCCTATGGATTCTAAGCTTGTGAAAGAGGGTTTCTTGATGCAAATTTTCTGCGGAGTCCAAAATATTTCCTCTAACGGGAGCTAGGTAATGACTAAGCATGTGGGATTATTTGGAGGATTTACGTGTGCTTTTCTTTTTGGGTGCTGCCTTTTTGGTGGTCTTTTTCTTTCCTTTACCCTTTGGGCCTTCTGCAATGATTTTCTTGCAATCCTCTAAGGTAAGGGACTTGGGGTCTACATCCTTGGGTATCTTAAAGTTGTTGCGACCTTGTTTGATGTAGGGTCCAAATCGACCGTTGAGTACCTCTACTATAGGATCCTCGGAGTCAAAGGTTGCTATGAATTTATTCTTGTCTGCTTCTCTCTTGGCTTCTATGAGTTCAATAGCTCTAGCAAGATTAATGGTGGCGGGGTCATCTTCTTTTTTGATGGAAGTGAATTTCTTGGCATGTAATACATATGGGCCAAATCTTCCGATTCCAATTTTAACTTCCCCTTCTTCATAGTCTCCTATAGACCTTGGGAATTTAAATAATTCTAAGGCTTCTTCTAGGGTGATGGTTCCTATTTGCTGACCGCTGAGCAATCCAGCAAACGCGGGTTTTTCTTCGTCATCTCCTTCGCCAATTTGAACCAGGGGTCCAAAACGACCGATTCGAGTGTAAACGTTTTTACCCGAATCGGGGTCAACGCCAAGCAATCTCTCGCCTGAGGCTCTTTCTGCATTTTCGGTTACTTCTTCAATATTGGGATGGAAATCCTTGTAAAAGGATTCTATCATAGAATTCCAAGTAATCTGACCTTGGGCAATTTCATCAAATTCCGACTCTACTTTTGCAGTAAAATTATAATCTAAAACCCTATTAAAGTGCTCCACCAAAAAGTCGTTAACCACCATGCCGATATCCGTAGGAAAGAGTTTTCCTTTTTCGGCTCCTGTTTTTTCGGTTTTGGTTTCTTCGAGTATTTCTCCCTTTTGTAGAGAGAGGAATTGATACTCTCTCATGACTCCTTCTCTTACTGGCTTTTCTACATAGCCTCTATTTACAATGGTAGAGATGGTAGGAGCGTAGGTAGAAGGTCTTCCTATTCCTAGTTCCTCTAGCTTCTTTACAAGACTAGCCTCCGTAAAGCGCGGGGCATGCTTAGAAAAGCGTTGGGTGGCGTCAATAGAATGAGGCGCTAAAGTTTCGCCTTGAACTAATGCAGGCAGAGCGTTCTTTTCTTCTATTTCCTCTTCATCGGTTCCTTCTAGGTAGACTTTTAGGAAACCGTCAAATACAATAACTTCCCCCTTGGCGACAAACTTATGGTCTCCTAGATTGGGCCCAGAAATGGTTGCAGTTGTGTGTTCTAGTTTAGCTTCCGCCATTTGACTGGCAACGGTGCGTTTCCAAATGAGGTCGTAAAGTCTTTGTTGGTTTCTGTCCGCTCCGGCCTCTTGTCTATCCATATAGGTTGGACGTATGGCTTCGTGAGCTTCTTGGGCTCCTTTGTTTTTGGTGCTAAAGTTCCTCACCTTGGAGTAATTCTCACCGTATTGAGAGGTGATTTCATCCTTGGCGCTATTTATGGCGAGTCCAGAAAGGTTTACACTATCTGTCCTCATATAAGTGATGAGTCCTGCTTCGTAAAGACGCTGCGCAAGAGACATGGTTTGAGATACAGAATAACCCAGTTTCCTGGAAGCTTCTTGTTGAAGGGTGGAGGTTGTAAATGGAGCCGCTGGATTTCTGGTTCCAGGTCTCTTGTCTACTTTTCCAATAGAAAAGTCCGTTGACTTACAATTTTCTAAGAAGGCCAATGCCTCCTCTTTGTTTTCGAACCTATGGTTGAGTTCTGCATTGAATTTTTTGCCATTGTCCTTTACAAAAGTTCCAACCACGCGATAAGTGGCCTTACTTGTAAAGTTCTGTATTTCGCGTTCGCGCTCTACAATGAGTCTTACCGCAACAGATTGTACACGACCTGCGGAAAGTCCCGGTTTGATTTTCTTCCACAATACAGGAGAGAGTTCAAAACCTACCAATCGGTCCAAAACTCTTCGAGCTTGTTGAGCATCCACTAAATCTTGGTTCACTCTTCTGGGACTTTCAACAGCTTTGAGTATGGCGGGCTTAGTGATTTCGTGAAAAACAATCCTATGAGTGGTCTTAACATCAAGTCCCAAGGTCTCGGCAAGGTGCCAAGCAATGGCTTCTCCTTCGCGGTCCTCATCCGAAGCCAACCAAACTTGGGTAGATTTTTTTACCAGCTTTTTTAGTTTCGAGACCACATCTTTCTTTTCTGCAGGAACCTCGTAAACCGGGGTAAATTGATTGTCTACCTGAACGCCCATGTCCTTGGAAACCAGGTCACGAATGTGTCCGAAGCTACTTTCTACCACAAAGTCTTTTCCTAAAAACTTTTCTATGGTTTTCGCTTTTGCTGGTGACTCGACGATGACTAAATTCTTGCCCATATAGATGTTTTATAATACTGGTATGAACCTGCAAAGTAAACGAAATGTTTTTCAAACTGAACTAAAAATCCACTGCAGGGGCGGGAATTCACAAAAAAACCGACCTAATTACATGAAATTTGATAGCTGACAAACTGTCATTCAAAGGTCATTTTTAGTACCTTTGCTGCGCAAACATAGAAATGAATATTCCATGAGTGGAAAGACAGAAGATATACTTGTAGATAGACAGGGGGAAGTTTTGGAGTTAGACGCTGACTTCAGGGCCTCAAAGAAACTCTATATAGAGAGTTACGGTTGCCAAATGAATTTCTCAGATTCAGAAATTGTAGCGAGCATTCTTGCTACAGAAGGGTATTCTACTACCCGGGATATGGAAGAAGCTGATTTGGTTTTACTCAATACTTGTAGTATTAGAGAAAAGGCGGAACAAACCGTTAGGAATCGACTCAACACTTTTCACAAGGTCAAAAGAGAAAACCCGGAACTCAAGATTGGGGTTTTAGGTTGTATGGCCGAGCGCGTAAAGAGCAAATTGTTAGATGAAGAAAAATTAGTGGATCTTGTAGTAGGTCCGGATGCCTACAGAGACCTTCCCAATCTGCTCAAAGAAATAGACGGTGGCCGCAAAGCGGTAAATGTAATTCTCTCCAAAGAAGAGACCTATGATAACATTGAGCCCGTTCGCCTAGGGGGAAACGGAATCACAGCATTTGTTTCTATTACCAGGGGTTGTGATAACATGTGTACGTTTTGTGTAGTCCCCTTTACCCGCGGGCGTGAGCGTTCTAGAAATCCAGAAACCATTGTTCAGGAAGTGATAGAATTGGCAGATAATGGATACAAAGAGGTAACTCTTTTGGGCCAGAATGTAGATAGTTACCTATGGTATGGAGGAGGATTAAAGAAGGATTACGACAAGGCTTCAGATGCAGCAAAGGCTTCGGCTTTGCACTTTGGAGGACTTCTCAATAAGGTAGCAGCTGCGGTTCCTCAAATGAGAATCCGATTTTCTACTTCAAATCCCCAGGATATGTCCGATGAGGTGTTATACGCCATTGCCAATAATACCAATGTATGTAATTATATACATCTCCCAGTTCAATCAGGATCCTCAAGAATTTTGGAATTGATGAACAGGGGACATAACCGTGAGCAGTATTTTGATCTAATCAATCGCATTAGAAAAATCATTCCCGATTGTGGAATTAGCCATGACTTGATTGCTGGTTTCCCAACTGAGACTGATAAGGATCACCAAGAGACTCTTTCCTTAATGGAATATGTCCAGTATGATTTTGGGTATATGTTTTTTTATTCAGAACGCCCCAATACCTATGCTGCACGCAAGCTAGAAGACGATATACCGATAGAGGTAAAGAAGCAGAGACTCAATCAAATTATTGATCTTCAACAAAAACATTCCTTGGCGCGCAACAAGCAGCACCTTGGAAAGGTAGAAGAGGTTCTGGTAGAAGGAGTTTCCAAGAGATCTAACGAGCACTTGTTTGGGAGAAACACCCAAAACACAGTAGTGGTTTTTCCAAAAGAAAACTATGCTCCAGGTGATTTTGTTAAAGTCAAAATTGAATCGTGTACCGCGGCGACCCTTTTGGGTACTGCAGAAAAGAAAAACTTGGGAACTCTAACTGCGTAAATAATGGTAATGAAACAAATAGCAACTCTACTACTACTCTTTGCAATGGCTATTTCTGCTCAGGCCCAAGAAAAACACACGGGCCCTAAGCCTGATACGGCCATGGTAGACAATGATTTGTCTTTTTACGTTTTGAGCGAGCAAATGAGAAAGTATGGAGAATTACAACTCTGTATTTTTTCTGACGTCAAACAAATGTGCGTAGGAAACTTAATGACCTCCTTTGAGGTTTTTATCTACGATTCTAATGATGTGGTTCTTGCCAAATCCATTTGGCTGGGAATGAATATGAAGCTCAAGTTTAAAAAGAAGTATCCGGGTGCAGATTATGTCATTATTAAGGCAGTAAAACCTTTTGTAGTCAATAAGTCCACGGGAAATCGCATTTACCAGGACTCGCCAATAATGCTCAATTATTCTTTGAGAAAATGAATGTAAGAGAGGTAAAACAACGCTTTAGTATCATTGGGAATTCTCCCTTGTTAGACAGGGCCTTAGAAAAAGCAATTCAGGTGGCACCAACCGATATCTCGGTTTTAGTCTCTGGAGAAAGTGGTGTGGGAAAAGAAAATATTCCCAAAATTATACATCACTTATCGCACAGGAAACACGGACCCTATGTGGCGGTGAACTGTGGTGCTATCCCAGAAGGGACCATTGATTCTGAATTGTTTGGTCACGAAAAGGGAGCTTTCACGGGCGCAACAGGCGCTAGAAAAGGATACTTTGAGGAAGCCGATGGAGGGACCATCTTCTTAGATGAGGTTGGTGAATTACCCCATTCTACACAGGTTAGACTGCTTCGTGTTTTAGAAACCGGAGAATACATTAAAGTGGGGTCTTCTAAGCCCCAAAAAACAGATGTACGCGTAGTAGGCGCCACCAATGTTAATATGTTGGAAGCCATAGAAAAAAACAAGTTTAGAGAAGACCTTTACTACAGGTTAAACACCGTAGAGATTCAACTCCCTGCCTTGAGAGACAGGGCAGAGGACATACATTTGCTCTTTAGAAAGTTTGCTGCTGATTTTGGAGAAAAATATCACCTTCCAACCATTAGGCTGACCCCGGATGCCACAGAGGTATTAGAATCTTTTAGATGGCCAGGAAACATCCGACAGTTAAGAAATTTGGCCGAGCAGGTAAGTGTAATAGAAACGGAGAGAGAAATCAGTTCGCAAAAACTACTCACCTATCTTCCTGATTTGGGGAAATCCAATGTACCTGCTCTCTATAAGGAGGGAACTTCTGGGGACTCAGGTGATTTTGGAACCGAAAGAGAAATACTTTATAAAGTTCTTTTTGACATGAAAAAAGACCTAAACAATTTGAGAGAATTGGTAGGTCAGATGCTCAATAATAAAGATTTGGAAGGATTTATTCAAAAGAACCCTCAGTTGGTAAAAAGTGTTTACACTTCAGATTCGCCCGTTCCAACTCCTAACAGCACCGCGTCGGAACCCAATTCCATTGTGCCCATAATTGAACCGAAAAAGGAGTATATTTCAGAAATCTATCACGACCCTGAACCCGCAGAGGAAGAAAACCTTAGTCTTCAGGTCAAGGAAATAGAAATGATCAGAAAAGCCTTAGAAAGAAATAGGGGCAAGCGAAAAAATGCCGCGGATGAATTGGGCATTTCGGAACGAACCCTTTACAGAAAAATTAAGCAATACGACCTGTGATAAAATCCCTGTTTACCCGACGTATATTTAAAGTGTTCTCCAGCTTGGTCTTGGGAGTGATTTTGCTTGTGGCTTGTACCGGTGGATATTCTTTTTCTGGTGGAGATGTTGGAGGGGCTAAGACCATTACCATTCTACAATTCCCTAATTATGCTCCCCTTATTAATCCTACGCTCAGTCAAGAATTTACAGAAGGCCTCAGGGATATTTTTATCGTTAGAACCGATTTGGTGGCAGAGCGAGAAGATGGTGATTTGATTTTTGAAGGATCTATTCAGGATTACAGAATACAATATATTTCGGCTCAAGCCAACGAGACCTCTGCTCAAAACCGCTTAACCATTACGGTAAACGTGGTTTTTACCAATCAATTGGAGCCAGATAAAAGCTTTGAGTCCAAGTTCTCAAGGTTTAAAGATTACAATTCAGACCAATCTCTATCAGAAGTAGAGGCCAGTTTGGTTTCTGAAATGGTAGAGGAGTTGGCAGAAGATATATTTAACCGTTCCGTTGTAAACTGGTAATTCTTGACTAAAGACCAAATCATACGACTTCTTAGGAATCCGTCTCAAATGGACCAGCAGGATTATGTGGGTATAGAAAAGCTCTTGGTTGAATTCCCATATGCATATCCCTTGTCTTTGCTCAAGCTATTGCATCTCAAAGCTCAAGACTCTTATTTATTTCAAAATGCATTGAGTCAGACAGCCCTACTTTCTCCGGACAGAGAAAAACTGTGGCAATGGGTTGAGGGTGATCAAGAATCATTGACCTCTGCAGTTAATCCAACTTCACCACAAAAACAAGTGGTTAAGGAAGTGATATCCCAAGGGGTAACTGCTCATGAGGAATTAAGAGAAACGCCTAAAGAAGAGGAAACGGAAGAGGTAAAAAAGATACAAAAGATACAAGAGGTGGCCATTACCAAGGCGCCTGTTTCAGATGCTACAAAGGTTAATCTAAAAGAGTCTACTCTAGCCCAACTAGATCAGGGGTCACCCAAAAAGCTAGGCGATGACCTGAGTCATTTGCCAGAAAAGGTGAGGGCTGTTATTGAACGTTCGCGATCCGTCCAAAGAAAGATTAAGGATGAGGGCTCAGAATTAATAGCAGAAGAACCTCAGGAAATACCTGACTCCAGTTCGCCACCCACAGAAACTGAAATTCCATTGGATGCCAATATGGGTTTGGAAATCTTGCAAGAGGAATCTGATTTTCTAGGGTTTACTCCCCAGGAAGGGTTGAGAGAGCAAGAGGTTCAAAATCCACACGTAAACCAATGGGATGAGATTTCTCAAGAAGAAGTCCAACCTCTGGGGTCAGAGGGCTCAAAGGAAACTCCAGAAGAAACTAAAAGCATCTCCCCCATCTCTCCTGAGACCACCCAATCCATAGAAATTACAGATCTGGATGGAAAGCATAGCTTTTCTGTTTGGTTGCAATTGTCCAAGGGAGAAACTGTTTTGGATTCCAAAGGGGACTCCCCCGAGGACCCCAAAGAAACTACCGAGGAGGCTTTAGAAATGGATAATTCCACACCGGAAGATAACACGGAATCTACACCTGTAGATAGTACTTCCCGTCTGAATGAAAAAATGGATCTTATAGATCAATTTATTAGGAAGCCACCACGGTTTAGACCGAGTAGAAAAGATCATAAGACTTTGGATATGTCTAAGATTTCTGAAGCAGGGGATTCTTCCATAATTACAGAAACTCTTGCCCAAGTGTACAGGCAACAAAAACATTACGACAAGGCGATACAAGCATATGAGATTCTTCGCTTGAAATATCCCGAAAAAAGTGGTTTATTTGCAGACCGAATTTTAGAGATAAAGAAGTTAAAAGAAAATAAATAGACAATCATGGCATTATTAGTTTCCATACTCCTTATTGTTACCTGCCTTTTGCTGGTACTTGTAATTTTAGTACAAAACCCTAAAGGGGGTGGTTTAAGTTCAACTTTTGGTGGAGGAAATGCTCAGATGTTGGGTGGAGTGAAAAAGACCAACGACTTTTTAGACAAAGCCACTTGGACTTTGGCTATCGTTTTGGTTTCACTTGTATTGGTAATCAATATTGGAGGAACTCAAGCTCCTGAATCCAATTCAGGTGAGTCGGCAATTGATGACCAAATCGAAAACTTTTCTACTCCTGTGACTCCCGTTTCTACTCCTGCTGCAAATCAGGATTTAGGAAATGATCTTGGAGAAGACCTAGGTGAGGCAGAAGAGTAAGAGAATCTCTGAGACTGAAAAAATATCAGGAAACCCTGCCATCTGGCAGGGTTTTTTTGTTTCAAACAGGTTGTTGATGTCATGCTGTCAGCATTTAATTGTTGGCATACCATGTGATATGCCTCACTCGGAAACGTTTACTAAATATTAATTAAATTCATAGAAAGATGGCTGAATTAAGCATTCGTCCGTTGGCAGATAGAGTTCTAGTAGAACCCGCCGCTGCGGAGACCACTACTTCTTCGGGTATTATCATTCCAGATACTGCTCAGGAAAAACCACAAAAGGGAAAAGTTGTTGCCGTTGGAAATGGCAAAGTAGATGAGCCTTTAACAGTAAAGGTGGGTGACACCGTATTGTATGGAAAATACGGAGGTACAGAACTTAAATTAGAAGGTTCAGACTACCTAATTATGAGAGAATCTGATATTCTCGCTATTGTTTAATAAGATCTTAATAAATCACTTCAACAAAAGAATAGACTATTATGGCAAAAGACATCAAATTTGATCTCGAAGCTAGAGACGCCTTGCGTCGCGGAGTAGATGCATTGGCAAACGCTGTGCGTGTGACCTTAGGGCCTAAAGGAAGAAATGTAATTATAGAGCGTTCTTTTGGATCGCCTCACATTACAAAGGACGGTGTATCTGTAGCTAAAGAAATTGAGCTAGAGGACAAAATCGAAAATTTAGGTGCCCAAATGGTAAAAGAGGTAGCTTCTAAAACAGCAGATGTGGCCGGAGATGGAACCACAACCGCTACCGTTTTAGCTCAAGCCATCGTGACCCAAGGACTTAAAAACGTAGCGGCAGGAGCTAATCCAATGGATCTCAAGAGAGGTATAGACAAGGCGGTTCAAAGCATTGTTTCTGAACTGGCTAAATCTTCTCAAGAGGTTGGAGACAGCGACAACAAAATTGAGCAAGTAGCTTCTATTTCTGCTAATAATGACGCTTCTATTGGAGGGCTAATTGCGGAGGCAATGGGCCGAGTTAAAAAAGAAGGCGTCATTACCGTAGAAGAAGCCAAGGGTACAGAAACGTATGTGGACGTTGTAGAAGGAATGCAATTTGACAGAGGATATTTGTCTCCCTACTTTGTAACCGATACGGACAAAATGTTAGCGGATTTAGAGAATCCACATATCTTGATTTATGACAAAAAGGTTTCTAACATGAAGGAATTACTTCCCGTTTTGGAACCCGTAGCTCAGTCAGGTCGCCCTCTAGTAATTATTGCTGAGGATGTTGACGGAGAAGCATTGGCCACTTTAGTAGTTAACAAAATTCGCGGCGCTCTAAAAATTGCAGCGGTTAAAGCCCCTGGTTTTGGAGACAGAAGAAAAGCCATGCTAGAAGATATAGCTATCCTTACAGGGGGTACTGTGATTTCTGAGGAAAGAGGATTTAAACTAGAGAACGCAACCCTAGATATGTTGGGTACTTCAGAGAAAATCACCATTGACAAGGACAATACCACTATTGTTAACGGAACCGGAAATCAAGAGGACATTAAGGCGCGAGTTAACCAAATCAAAGCTCAGATAGAAAGCACAACTTCTGACTATGACAAAGAAAAGCTCCAAGAGCGCTTGGCCAAATTGGCTGGTGGTGTTGCTGTTCTTTATGTAGGAGCCGCTTCGGAAATTGAGATGAAAGAAAAGAAGGATAGAGTAGATGATGCTCTTGCTGCCACTCGTGCAGCCATTGAGGAAGGTATAGTTCCCGGTGGTGGTACGGCTCTAGTAAGAGCTGCGAGCGGTTTAGAAACTCTAGAAGGCGATAACCAAGATGAAACTACGGGTATGAAAATCATCCTTAGAGCCATAGAGGAGCCTCTTAGACAGATTGTAGCAAACGCAGGGTTAGAAGGATCTGTAGTCGTTGCCAAAGTAAAAGAGGGAAAGGGAGATTTTGGATTTAATGCCAAGACCGAAGAGTACGGAAATATGTACGAAGCGGGGATTATTGATCCTACCAAAGTGACTCGTGTTGCCTTAGAAAATGCGGCCTCTATTGCGGGACTTTTGCTAACAACAGAAGCCACTATCACAGAGATTCCATCAGAAAATGATGCTCCTGCAGGCCCTCCAATGGGAGGCGGTATGCCAGGAATGATGTAAGATCATTTGCCCCATAAGCTCATAGTGCATGAGTTTTAATAGGCCCTGATCTGAGAAAACCAGGGCAATTAAACAAAAAAGGCCGTCTGTGAAAACAGGCGGCCTTTTTTACACAGGTCAATTTCTATTTTTTCCCTAACTGTTCCAAGGCCTCTTTTGGGGATTCCACGGGGAGTTGACACGCGTAATTTTCGCAAACATATATCAAGGTCCGTCCTTCTTGGTAACGGTTTTCCAATAAGGGCAGGTGGCTCTCTGAAGGAGCGTGGCTAAAGATTACGTACGGAAGGTATTGACTTTGTAATTGCTCAGAAAATGCTTGGGATTGGGGTCCGATTATGGCGGCTTCTCGAGTGCCACTTTCTATCCAATCTCCCAAGGTAAGCCACTGAGAATACCCTTCTGCATAATCTGGGATTCTGGAGGAGACCTTTTCTAGGAGTTCCTCTGCGCGTTTGCGATACTTCGGGCGGTCCATTAAAATCCCCAAGGTCCAAAGATTCGTCGCCATTATGGCATTGGGAGATGGGGTCACATTGTCGTCAGTTTCTACCTGAATTCCACCGCCCTGCGTGTAATTAAAAAGAGGTTGGTTTTCTATAGAAAAATTATTGAAAACTACCTGTGTGTAGTCTTCTGCCCATTCTAGGTACTCAGAATTTCCCGTAACCTCATAGGCCAAAAGAAGGGATTGAATGGTAAAGGCATAGTCGTCCAAGAAAGCGGGAATAGATGCTTTTTCCTTATAAGTATGCATTAATTTCCCCTCTTGGCTCAGGTGATTTTTAATAAATGACAGTGCTTTCTCCGCCCGTTGGAGATAGGTCTTGTCTAAGGTGCTTCTATAGGCTTCTAGGAGCCCGGTAATGGTAAGAGCATTCCAAGAGGTTAGTATTTTATCATCCAAGCCAGGTCTGATTCTATGGGACCTCACCTCCAAGAGTTGTTTTTTCCATTGGGTAAGCTTTTCGGCGAAAGCCACCGGATCTAAATTATTAGAAAGTGCAAAGTCACTTGGAAATTGAGATGGAAATAAAACGGACCGGCCTTTTTCCCAAAACCCATCAGACTCTACCCTGTAGTATTTTTCGAATTCTGCATAGTCATTTCCCAAAACTTCCCCGAGTTCTCTGGGGGTCCATAAATAGAACAACCCCTCTTCTCCCTCTGAATCCGCATCAAGAGCTGAGTAAAAACCTCCTTTGGGATGCGTCATTTCGCGGTCTATCCACTCAGCCGTTTCACGAATAATAGTTAGGTAGTCAGGGTTTCGGGAGTGTCTATACGCCTCTGAATAGAGAGAAAGTAGTTGCCCGTTGTCATAGAGCATCTTTTCGAAGTGAGGAATTTTCCATTGTACATCTGTGGAGTATCTAGAAAAACCACCGCCTATTTGATCATAGATTCCACCTAGGGCCATACGGTCCAAGGTTATCGTGATTTGATCTTGGATTACGGGGTCAGGATGAGATTGAATTCTTTGCAATAAGAACCTGTAATTGTTGGGTAATGGAAATTTGGGAGCTCTGTTGGGCCCTCCGTTTTGAGAATCAAATCTATCGGTCCAACCTTGTAATGCCCTTTTAAAAATTTCTGGTGTCACGGGCTTGGATTCGGCTTGAAGAGCCACCCCTTGAGTTTGTTCTATTCCCTTTTCCAAGCGCTCCGCATATTCCATGACTTTTTGCGAATCGGATTGGTATACATTCCAGACTGCCTTTAGGGACTCTACCCATTTGTCAGCTGGAAAATACGTGCCTCCCCAAACGGTTCTTCCGTCCGGAAGGGCAACTACATTTAAAGGCCATCCACCTCTCTGAGTCATAAGTTGAACCGCATTCATGTAGTAATTGTCCAAATCAGGCCTTTCTTCTCTGTCTATTTTAATGGAGATAAAGTGTGCGTTCATAAACTCCGCTACAGAATCATTCTCAAAGGATTCTCTTTCCATAACATGGCACCAATGGCAAGTGGAGTAACCTATAGAAATAATTACCAACTTTCCAGAATCCGCTGCCAATTGTAATGCCTCTTCGCCATAGGGATACCAGTTTACGGGATTGTATGCGTGTTGTAATAGGTAGGGACTGGTCTCTTTGGCCAGTGCATTGGGTTTCTTTTCCATACTATGAGGTTTGGTTTGTGAGCAACTTATTCCCAGCAAATAGAGGGCTGTAAATAACAGGAAGGCAAATCCATTTTTTGAGGATATTCTCGTCATCTTAAAATAACCTTGATTTAACATTGGCTTAACGCTTTCAGGTCTTTCCGAATCTAATTTTGACAAAAATAAATCCCATGGACAACACCTATTTTTTATTAGTATTACTTCTCTTCACACTAGGGATTATTGACCTGGTTGTAGGGGTGAGTAATGACGCGGTAAACTTCTTGAACTCCGCCATAGGTTCAAAGGTAGCCAATTTCAAGACCATACTGATTGTTGCTAGTTTAGGTATTTTGGCTGGAGCCACCTTTTCTAGTGGTATGATGGAGGTAGCTAGAAAGGGTATTTTTAACCCGGGCTTCTTTACCTTTGACAAGATAATGATCATCTTCCTAGCAGTTATGCTTACGGATATTATTCTCTTGGATATCTACAACTCCCTTGGTTTACCAACTTCTACTACTGTTTCTATAGTCTTTGAACTTTTGGGAGCAGCCTTTATTGTAGGGTTTATTTTCTCTGGAGAAAAAGGAGGGGATATTGAAGTTGCAGAATACTTAAATTTTGATAAGTCCATAAAGATAATATCGGGGATATTTGCCTCCATATTCATATCCTTTTCTGCCGGTTCTTTGGTTCAATACCTAACTCGATTGGTGTTCTCATTTAACTTTGAAGCCACCTTTAAGAAATTTGGTGGGATCTTTAGTGGTATTGCCATTTCCTTCATTACCTACTTTTTATTAGTAAAAGGAGCCAAAGGATCTTCTTTCTTAACACCAGAACAATACGAATGGATTAAGGGAAATGCAATGTTGATCAACTTGGTTTCCTTTGTTTTCTGGACCATCGTTACTTATGTGATTATGTGGACTACCAAGTTCCACCCCTTAAAGCTAGTTGTTCTTTTGGGTACCTTCTCATTGGCAATGGCCTTTGCCGGAAATGACTTGGTGAACTTTATTGGTATAGCAGTTGCAGGATTCCAATCCTATGAAGCTTGGAGTATTAGTGGTGTATTGCCTTCTGAATTCTATATGGATTCCTTGGGTAAAAAAGTGCCTACCCCAACCTTCTTGTTATTGGGTGCTGGCGCCATCATGGTAATTACTCTTTGGTTCTCTGCCAAGGCCAAGAAGGTTACAGAAACAGAAGTGAGTTTGAGTCGTCAGGACGAAGGGGACGAAAGATTTAAGTCCAACTTGCTTTCTCGTTCTATTGTAGGAGGGGCCATGGCTCTTGGAAGAACCTTTGGAACCGTAACCACAGATGATTGGAAGAATAAAATAGGAAAACAGTTTGATGTAAATAGAAAAGTCACTTTGAAGGAGTCAGATCCTCCTGCATTTGATATGCTGAGAGCATCTGTGAACTTGATGGTAGCTTCTGTGCTTATTTCTTGGGCTACTTCTATGAAAATGCCTCTTTCTACTACCTATGTTTCCTTTATGGTAGCAATGGGATCTTCTCTTTCTGATAAGGCTTGGGGAAGAGATAGCGCGGTATATCGTGTAGCGGGTGTATTAAATGTTGTAGGAGGATGGTTTATGACCGCCCTAGTGGCTTTTGTTACCGCTGGGGTATTTGGAGCGATTCTCTACTTTACCGATATTTCAGGTGTAATTGTACTTACCGTTCTCGCTGCTTTTATGCTGATTAAGTCACATGTTAGCTTTAAGAAGAAATCTAAGGAAGCAAAAGAAGATACTTCCAGTGTATTTGGCAATCTAGACGAGTTGGCTCAGGAAGCTCGACTCTCTACTTTAAAGAGCATTAAGAGAGTATCTCATTCTTTGAGTATTAATATCAAAGGGCTTATTGGAGAAAATTCTGATGTTCTTGTAAAAAACTCTAAAGACGTAAACAAAGCGTTTAAGAAGTCCAAGAAGAATAATGCTAAACTTACTAAGATGCTTCGCCAAATGGGCGAAGGCAATGAAGAAGCTGGAGCTATTGTAGTAACCGTGAATAGATTGGTTCAAGACTTGGAAGAGTCTAACCTTAAACTGTCCAACAGCATTTCTGATCACTTTGGCAATCATCACGAGGCGCCCAAAGGGGAGTTCTCAGACTTTTTGATGTACAATGAAGATAAGTACTTGAAGTTTTTGTCTAACATCACGGAGCAGATAGAAAAAATGGACTTCCAGAAGTACGAAGCCAATACGGCAGAACTACAAAGGTTGTCTCAGGAGATAGAAGGTCATATCAAAAAGCAAATTCAAATCATACAGAAGAAAGAAATAGGTAGCCACTTAGGGAACCTTCAGTTGAGTATTCTTCTCGAGATTAAAACGCTGTTGTTCTTGACGGCCAGAATTTTGAAGACCTATACTAGGTACGCGTTTAGAGATCAGATTTCATAAAAACTATAATTAGAAAATTTATTTAATGAAAATTTCTACCACGATTTTCATCGCAGCAGGTCTGTTTTTAAGCACCTCTGCGCTTTCTCAAGAAAAGAGCCTTTTTAAAAAGGGTATTGTTTACGAAAATGAAGACAAGACATTAAAGATGAAATTTGGTCTTCGTATTCAGTCATTGTTCTCTACCAATTTTAGAGATTATGAAGTTTTAGACAATCCCAACTTAGTAGATACCTACTTTGGAATCAGAAGAGGACGTTTAAAGTTTGATGGATACGCTGGATCTCCAAAATGGGAATACAAATTGGAATTGGCTCTTGGAAACAGAAACTTGGGAAGTATTTCTGAGTTTACCAATATGGGAGCTCGATTGGTATTGGATGCGGTAGTAAAATACCACATTAATGACAAGTACACCGTTTGGGTAGGGCAAACCAAATTGCCTGGAAACCGTGAGCGCGTTGTTTCTTCACAAAAACTTCAGTTTGTGGATCGTAACCTTGCCAACTCTAGATACAATTTAGATCGTGACCAAGGAGTTCAGATCCGCGGTAAGGAAATGCTTTTTGGAACTCACTTTAATTGGGCTGTTGCCGCATCTATGGGAGAGGGGAGAAACATTACTGCCAATAACTTTGGTGGATATGAGTACACGGTTCATGCAGATTGGTTACCCTTAGGTAAGTTTGCTTCTAAGGGTGATTATTCTCAATCAGACTTAGCAAGAGAGAAAAAACCAAAATTAGCCATTGGTGCCACTTATGATAGAAATAATGGTGCAGCTCGTGTACGTTCTAACCAAGGGAATTGGATTTTTGATTCTACAGGTACTATCAATTCCGGTGTTGATCTAGATAATTACATCGTAGACTATATGTTCAAGTACAATGGTTGGAGTTCTACGGGTGAGTTTTTTCATAGAACAGCGTCTCAAGATCCGAGAGTTCTAGACGCTGATGGATCGGTATTGGAGGCTTACTATATTGGTCAAGGGGTAAATGCCCAAGTGGGTTACCTATTTAAGTCTAACTGGGAAGTAGCTGGAAGGTACAGTGCTGTTTTTCCGGATTCAAGATCAGATGAAAGAGGAGATTATGCTCAGTATACCCTAGGGGTATCTAAGTACATATACGGTCATACCGTAAAGATTCAATCCGATGTATCCTACACAGAATACAGTGATATAAAGTATTCAGATCCTTTGATGTTTAGAGTTCAATTAGAGGTTGGTTTCTAAACGAAAGGTGAATAGATAAAAAAAGCCCGCTCAACGAGCGGGCTTTTTTTTGCTTAAAATCCCCAAAAACGCTACTTGCTAAAATGTTTGTAGAACAATGGAATGGTTTCAATGCCCTTGAGGTAATTGAATACTCCATAGTGTTCATTGGGAGAATGTATTGCATCGGAATCCAATCCAAAACCAAACAGAATGGATTTGGTACCTAACGTCTTTTCAAAAAGGGCAACAATGGGTATAGAACCTCCGGATCTAACGGGCACTGGTTTCTTACCAAAAGACTCTTCCATAGCTTCTGCAGCAGCCAAATACCCTTTGCTATCTGTGGGAGAAACGTAGGCATGTCCACCGTGATGTGGCGTTACGTGAACCTTTACCGCATCAGGAGCGATGCTCATAAAGTGATCCGTAAAGAGTTGTGTGATTTTTTCAGGGTCTTGTCCGGGAACCAAACGCATAGAAATTTTGGCATATGCCTTTGATGCAATTACTGTTTTAGCTCCTTCTCCTGTATAGCCTCCCCAAATTCCATTGACGTCTAGCGTAGGGCGGATGCTCGCTCTTTCGGGTGTGGTGTATCCTTTTTCTCCCCAAACGTCGCCCAAATCCAAAGCCGCTTTGTAATCGTCCAAAGAGAAGGGTGCTTTAGCCATCTCTGCACGTTCTGCCTCAGAAACGACTTCGGCGTCATCGTAAAAGCCAGGAATGGTAATATGGTTGTTCTCATCGTGAAGAGAAGAGATCATTTGAGTCAGGATGTTAATAGGATTAGCCACTGCACCACCATAGAGGCCAGAATGTAAGTCTCTATTGGGACCCGTCACTTCTACTTCAACATAGCTAAGCCCCCTAAGTCCCGTGGTGATAGAAGGGGTGTCATTGGCCAACATGCCTGTATCAGAAATCAAAATGATGTCAGAAGACAACTTTTCTACATTGCGCTCAACATACCATGCCAAGTTCTCTGACCCTACTTCTTCTTCACCCTCTATCATGAACTTGACATTACAAGGCAAATTATTGGTTTTTACCATGACCTCTAGGGCCTTAACGTGCATAAACATTTGGCCCTTGTCATCACAAGCTCCACGAGCAAAAATAGCTCCGTCAGGATGGATGTCCGTTTTCTTAATCACGGGTTCAAACGGGGGCGAATCCCACAATTCTACGGGGTCTGCAGGTTGTACATCATAATGACCGTAAACCAGAACAGTAGTTAGAGAGGGGTCTAAGATCTTTTCAGCATAGACTACCGGGTATCCTGGAGTTTCGCAAACTTCCACATTTTCTGCACCTGCCTCGATAAGGCTATTGGCAACTGCCTGGGCGGTTTTTAAAACATCACCCCTAAACGATGCATCCGCACTTACACTGGGGAGTCTAAGCAGTTCAAATAATTCCTCAAGAAACCGTTCTTTATTCTGGTCTATATAACTCTTCATGTATCGTATTTTAACGGTTTTTATTAATGAAGTACTAAGGTACTAAACCCCAGCACTAAACTCAAAAATTTAAATGTTCGATTACTCAATAAGGTTTTTTAAAATCGGTGTAATTGACTACTTTGCAAACGACTATGAGAAAAATAATATTTCTAGTGACTTTTTTGGGCCTCATTGCGACGCCCTTAACGGCCCAAACTTTTGGTGTTCTTTCGGGTGGAAACTACAACGACCCGCTCTGGCTTGCTCAAAATATATTAGTAAACTCAAATTTTACAGTAACCACTCCTGTGGATTTTTCTACAGGTTCTTTTATCTCGCAACCAAATACGAATCAGATTGGGGTTTTTTATGGAGGAAATAGTACCTCATTGGGTATTGATTCGGGGATTGTAATGTCCACAGGGTCAGCTGTTGCGCCGGTTCCTGGATCTACATTTACCAATCCCAACCAAACGACACCTTCTTCTAATCTTACCTCGGTAATTTCTCAAATCATGTATCAGTACAATGCTGCTTTTCATGATATTAATGACAAGGTGATGATGGCGTTTTCATTTATAGCGCCCTCGGATACCGTACAGTTTGAATATGTTTTTGCTTCTGCGGAATATGCAAGTTATACCTGTAGTCAGTACAATGATGTTTTTGGATTTTTCCTCATTGGATCAGGAATTAATGGGAACCCATTAGTGGATACTGTAAATTTGGCATCCATTCCCAATTCCAATCCCCCAATTCCTGTTTCGGTTAACTCCGTTAATTCAGGATCGGGAGGGACAGCGGCCTACTGTACCCATGTGAATCCTAGTTATGCAGCAAGTAATGTGTATTTTGTAGGGAATCCTACGGGACTTAATTCAACTGAAATTACAGGACATACTGTAAAGTTTACAGCACAAGCACAGGTGCAATGTGGAAGCGTCTACACCATTAAAATGATGATCGCAGATGTTTCTGATGGAGCCTTAAACTCTCATGTTTTTTTAAAGGCAAATAGTTTTAAGGTTCCTACTATTAATCTCGCAGCCAACACCAATACAGGTTCTTCTCTTCAAGATTCCTTAATAGTAGAAGGTTGTCCTGGGCAAGAATTGGTGGTTAGTAAGAGCGGAAATGTCAATTCTGATATGACCATACACTTTATCAAAGGAGGAAATGCTGTAGATGGAGTAGATTATGTGAATTTTCCAGATAGTTTATACATTCCTGCCGGTAAAGCTTCAGATACCATAGTGTTTCATGCCTTAGACGATGGAATCGTAGAAGGAATAGATACTCTGGATGTTATTTTAATGTCTACATCTACATTGTGTTGGAGTTATCCTTCCCAAAAGATTACCTATTTAATACGGGATGCCAATCCATTGGTTCCCGCGGCCGCATCGGTGAATGGTTCGGACACCATATATTGTCCTGGTGATTCTGTAGAATTGACAGGATCTTTTTCTGGAGGAGAAGGAATTGCCGTTGGTTTTTGGTTAGACGATTTGTCTATTTCGGGTACTCGCAAAGTAGCCCCAAATCAAACAACGACCTACTACTATGGATCCATTGCAGAATGTATGGTGGATACCTTGGTGGATTCCGTGACCATTTATTTAGATAATTATACTCCGATGTCTTCTACTGGTAACTTTGCCTTGATTTGCCCAGGAGAAGATGCCACACTAACAGCTACGCCTATTGACGGCACACCTCCTTACCAAATTGATTGGGCAACAGGGGTAAGTGGAGCCACCCAAACGGTAACCCCAAATGATACCACATGGTATTTCTATACAGCCATTGATCAATGTGCACAAGTGTTTACTGATTCCGTTCAAGTGGCTGTTGCCCCAGAACCCGTCGCTCGATTTGGATACAATCAGAATCCTACTAATCCGTTGCAAGTTTTGTTCACCAATACGTCCCAAAATGCCGTCTCGTATTTATGGGATTTTGGAGGAGGACAGACCTCTGCGGATACTACTCCAACCTTTGATTATGAAAGACCAGGAACCTATGCGGTTACCTTATCTGTGGTTAGTGATTTGGGGTGTACTGATGATTTTACCTACGATGTGGTGGTTGAAACCGATTACTACCTATACATTCCCACGGCCTTTACTCCCGATGGTGACGGCATCAACGAGACCTTTATTGCAAAGGGAGTTGGATTTGACACCTATGACATGTGGATTACCAATAGGTGGGGGAATCAGGTTTTTTATACTGATGATATCTCTTCGGGCTGGGATGGCAACTACAATGGCGTCCAAGCAAAACCTGATGTTTATGCTTATAGGATTCTTATAACCATTCCAGTAACTGGAGAGATCGTTGAGAAACGTGGGACGTTTATTTTGACCCGATAGATATCCGGAATTTATGAAAGCCATTTAGACTCTCGCTTTTAAAACGGATAAAGGGAGAAAAAGGGGATAGAGAAAACACCCAATACCACCATGACCTTACATAGGTTATGGATAAGAATTAGTGTTTTTTGATTTTTTGCACCTTGTAATAAAGCAGCAGAAAGGGCAAGTACCGCAAATTGAACAACTAAGAATATTCTCAAATACGATCCAGCATCTGGCCAAATCCATAAAGTAAAAAGTACAGAAGGAATAATTGCTGTAGAGGCTATTCGTTTGGTTTTCTCTATTCCAGAAATCACGGGGAGGGTCTGATATCCAGAGAGGGTATCTCCCTTTACCGCAATCATGTCTTTTATCATTTCTCTAAAGAAGTTTAAGGACCAAAAGATTCCTACCAAGGGGAAAACGATCAAATCCTGTATGGTAAAGTAGAAAAAGATGCCAAAAAAAGGAGCCACTGCCAATCCACTTGCCGTAAAATTCCCTACAAAGGGCAATCTTTTTAATTTGTGGGAGTAAAACCAAAGAGCAAAGGCATACACCACAAAAAATAGAGTGGCTCTCCAAGAAATGGTAGCCGCCAATAGAGTCCCTATGGTGTTAAAGAAAAAGTAAAAATTGAGTTTGGTGCGCTTTCTTACTAAACGCTCAAAAGCAGTCTGTTGAGGTCGGTTGATAGAGTCTTTTTCGTGATCGTAAAAGTTATTTATGATAAATCCTGAGGCAACAATAAAGAGGGTACTTAAGACAATCTTATGAAGGGTGGGATTGAGAAGTGTTTGCCTAAAGTCGTGGTAGTCCGTCATTAAAAACACCGCCGCCAGATATTGGGCAATGATGAGTAAAAGGATATTGTACCACCTAACTATAGATAGCAAGGCAATAAATTTTAGAGAGTTTTTTTTTAGTATTTGCCCAGGAGAAGGCATTAGAATCTATAGATTACCTCGGGGTCATGTCCTTCTAAGTGTTTTTTTGCTTCTTCAAGGTCTTTGGTAAACCCAAGAATGTAACCCCCTCCGCCGGATCCGCAGAGTTTGAGGTAGTACGCCTCGCTTTCTATTCCCTTTTCCCATAGGTGGACAAAACCATTGGGAATCATTGGAGTAAAGTTTTCTAAAGCAATGGCACTTAGGTGCTTTAGGTTATTGAATAAGGGCTTTATATCTCCCTTTAGAAATGCTTTAATACAGGCATCATTGTATTTTATGAATTGATTTTTAAGCATGGATCTAAATCCGTTGTGCTTCATCTTTTCCATAAAAATATTTACCATGGGTTGTGTCTCTCCGGGCTGTCCAGAATTGAGAAGGAATATGGCACCTTCTCCAATTTTTGATTCTTGTGGAATGGCAACTGTACCCAATTCCTCTTTGGACTTGATAAGAAGGGGAAGGTTGAGGTAGCAGATTAAGGGGTCAATTCCGGAACTCTTACCATGAAAGTAAGATTCCATTTGAGAGAAGATAGATTTAAGCTTGACAATATTAACTTTGCTAATATCCATTTCTGAATCAATTTTACCTAAAGCATACTTGTCATAAATGGCAGCAACAAGGGCTCCGCTTGATCCTACTCCAAATCCTTGAGGAATGGAAGAGTCAAAGTGAAGTCCTGCGCTTATATCAGTCTCAAAAGCATTCAGGTCAAGATCGGCCAAGGCATCTCCACTGCTAGCAAGAGTTTTGAGGTGTTCTAAGTATTTTGCGAGATGTTGGTTGGAGTCTCTGCTTTTTGCAGAAGAGGAACCATCGTATACAAAAGCTCCCTTGTAGAAGTTGTAAGGTATAGATAGGCCCATAGAGTCCTTTATAATACCATACTCTCCAAAGAGTAGTATTTTAGCGTAGAATAGCGGATCGTTCTTCATACCTAAGTTTTAGAAGGGCCAGTCCCAACGTGGTCACAAATATACGCGGAGTCTTTGCAAAATGCAACTAACTCCTCCTTAACAAGTCCCATTGCCTTTTGTTCAATGGCCTTGGGATAGAGCATATGAACATTGGCTCCAGCGTCTAAGGTGAAATAGACGGGAAGGCCGGTATCTCTTCTAAAGTTCCAGATAGACTCAATAATCTTGAGCGTATTGGGCTTCATTAAAATAAAATACGGATTTGAGGCCATCATCATGGCATGAAGGGTAAGAGCCTCTGACTCCACCAAATGTCCAAATTCTTCATGGTTTCCATCTTTTAGAATGGGCAACAGGGAAGACAGGTTTTTAACGGCGTGGTCGTATCTGGATTTTGCATAGGGATGGTTGTCCATTAAGCCGTGCCCTACAGTACTAGAAACAGCCTTTTCTCCTACGTCTACCAATAGAACCGTATCTTGGTAGGTTTCAAACTCAGGATGAATTACTCTTGTTAAAGGAACGGCATACTCTTGATGAGAATCGGGAACATCTTGATGAGAGCCCCAAACCACTAGACCGCCATATACAGATCGAGAAGCAGATCCTGATCCTATTCGGCTCAAGAGGGAAGCTCTCTTAAAAAAATCAGGAACTTCACCTCCTCGGTTGAGGTGTTCGTCTAAGATACAGAGAGACAAGGCACTCATCCCACTTGCCGAAGAGGCAATTCCACTGCTGTGAGGAAAGGAATTATGTGTCTCAATTTTTAGATGAATGTCCTTAAGCCAAGGAATAATTCCAGAAATTTTATTGAGGTAGCTCTCGATTTTGGGCTCAAAAGAAGGTGTTTTTACACCGTCTAGGTACAACTCAAAAGAAAAGTCTCCTGATAAGCTATGCACCAATTCTCTTTCTTCTGTGGTTAGAGTTGTGGAGGTATGGCAATTGTCTAGTGTAAAACTGATAGAGGGGTTAGCTGGTAATTGGTTGCCATATTTACCCCAATACTTTACAAGAGCAATATTGCTAGGACTTTTCCAGGTTATACTCATATTTCTGCGCTTGATACTTCTGTGCTGCGATCTATCTTTTTTACCAATCCTTGAAGGACTTTTCCTGGACCTACTTCAATAAATTCAGTAGCTCCGCCCGCTATCATGTTCTGAACGGTCTGTGTCCATCTCACCGCTCCTGTGAGTTGAGAGATTAGATTGTCCTGAATATGAGAAGGAATTCGTTCTGCTTTGGCCGTTACATTCTGGTATATAGGACAGATAGGAGTGTTAAAGTTAGTTTCCTTTATGGCTATAGCCAATTCTTCACGAGCCGATTCCATTATGGGGGAGTGAAACGCACCTCCTACAGGTAGTATTAGAGCTCTCTTGGCTCCTTTTTCCTTTGCAAGGGCACATGCCTGTTCTACGGCAGTCCATTCACCAGAGATTACAAGTTGTCCAGGACTGTTGTAGTTAGCTGCTACTACAATTCCATCAGTATCCAAACAAACATCTTCAACTATATCGTCTTCTAACCCTAGGATAGCAGCCATGGTAGATGGTTTGGCCTCACATGCTTTTTGCATGGCTCCAGCGCGTTTAGCAACGAGCTTAAGACCATCTAAATAGGAAAGGGATTCAGAGGCTACCAATGCAGAAAACTCACCTAAAGAATGCCCTGCAACCATGTCGGGTAAAAATGTATTTCCCAACAATCTAGCCTTTACCACGGAGTGAATAAAAATCGCAGGTTGTGTTACGTTGGTTTGCTTAAGTTCCTCGGGAGTGCCTTCAAACATAACTTTTGAAATGTCAAACCCCAATACATTATTAGCTTCCTGAAACAACTCTCTTGCCAATGAAGAAGAGTCGTAAAGGTCCTTACCCATTCCTGTAAACTGGGCGCCTTGCCCTGGAAAAACATATGCTTTCATTAGAAATGTATTTTTTGTTTTGATCTTTCCCCGGCCCTTTAGGCACAAAGAATAGTTTTTTAATTACCGTAGTATTCCACTACGTTACTAATGGTTTCTTCTAATTTGATAACGTGAAGTTCTGCGCCATTTTTCAGGATTTCTGGAGCGAGTATATCCCAAAAGGCAACTACTAAATTCTCTGCAGAAGTGAGTATTCCACTCATGAAATCTACATCTGTATTTAGATTTTTGTGGTCAACTACATCTATGATTTCGGTTCTAAGAATTCGTTTTAGATCTGTAAAATTCATTACAAATCCGGTGTCGGGATTGATTTCCCCTTTTACCACAACCGTTAAAACATAGTTGTGACCGTGATAATTAGGGCTTGCACATTTCCCAAAAACCTCGTGATTCTTTTCTGAGGACCACTTTGGATTCTCAAGTTTGTGTGCAGAGCAAAAATGTTCAGTCCTTTGTATGTAGACCATAACCCTATTAATTTAGTGCAAAATTAACCATTCTTCCTTGGCTGACCAAACGAGTATTTCATTATTAGAGGTGATTTCTTCCCCTTAAATTCTACCTTTGTAACACACACAGGATATTTAGTTTAAAAATGCACGAACTATGATAGTTGTTACGGGGTCCGCAGGGTTTATTGCTAGTTGTTTGGTATCTCATCTCAATGATTTGGGTCGTACGGATATTGTTTTGGTAGATGATTTTTCTAGAAGTCAAAAGCAGGCTAATTTTCAAGACAAGGCTTTCGCCGAAAAGGTAGATAGGAATGAATTTATTTCTTGGTTTTCTGTTCATGCTAACCAAGTCAAATTTGTTTATCACTTGGGTGCTAGAACGGATACCACAGAGTTTGACAGAGATTTGTTAACGGCCCTAAATGTGACCTATAGTCAAGAAATTTGGAGGTTGTGTTCACGAAATAATATTCCCTTGGTTTACGCTTCTTCTGCGGCAACCTATGGAATGGGAGAGCTGGGGTATGAGGACAGCAATGATTTACCCAGTCATTTAACTCCTCTAAATCCCTATGGCGATTCTAAAAATGAATTTGATATTTGGGCTTTGTCTCAGGAACAATCACCTCCCCATTGGAAAGGCGTAAAGTTTTTTAATGTGTATGGCCCCAATGAGTATCACAAAGGTCGTATGGCAAGTGTAATTATGCACACCTTTAACCAAGTGTCTTCTACGGGAGGTATGAAATTGTTTAGATCCCATAACCCAGACTACAGAGATGGGGAGCAGCTAAGGGACTTTATCTACGTTAAGGATGTAGTTTCTGTTTTGTCTTTTTTACAAACAGAAGAGTCTTATAATGGATTGATTAATTTGGGAACAGGAACGGCCCGTTCTTTCTTGGACTTGGCAAAAGCAACTTTTGTTGCCATGGGAGTTCCAGAAAATATATCCTTTATAGACACCCCGGCAGACATTAGGGACAAGTACCAATACTTCACTGAGGCCAATATGAATAAATTGCGAGCTCTAGGCTACTCTAAGCCTTTTTATACTCTTGAGGAAGGAGTTGGTGACTATGTGGTCAAATACCTGAAAGAAGGAGCTTATTTGTAATAAAAAAAGCCGGCACTGCCGGCTTTTTTAGTCTTGAGAATTCCCTCTCGTTTATTTGCTGGATTTGCCAATTTCAAATTCCATATTCTTTTTCCCTTTCTCCGGATGATGGTAAGTTACAATGGCCTTATTGGCCTGAACTTCGCTTCCTGTGGAATTGGGGTTTTTGCATACAATAGTAAAAGTTGAATATCCCTTGGTGCTTAGAATGGATTCCTTTCCACCTTCATTCTTTAGGGTGTAGCCTACTTGTTGTGACCACTGTGTTTCTGTGTTGACAAGTTTGACCTCGTCAATCTCTATTACTTTGTCAGCACTCTTTTCTACCGTAAAGGTATAAACTTCTATGGCCTTACTAGATCCTTTAGGGGTTTTAACTTCTCCTTGTGAGGAAGCTAATTTCATGGAAGAACAAGAAGCTAAAAATAGAGAAAGGCCTAGAGAAACGGCCCAAATACTTGCGTTGCGCATACTTTTAGAATTTTAGGTTTAGTGCTTAAATTTAGACAAAAAATGTTCTTACCATCCTCCAGAGGCGCCACCGCCACCAAAGCCACCGCCACCAAAGCCGCCGAATCCGCCTCCGCTTCCACCAAAGCCACCACCACCAAAGGTGTTACTTGATCCAAATCCGCCTCCCAAAGGGAAGAACATCCATCCACCGCCTCCGCCTCCGCGATTGCCCGGGCCGCCTTTTCGGTTTTTGAATATACTAACCAATACAAAGAAGATGATCAGTACAAAAATGAGGCTTCTCGGGTTAAACTTTGTATTTCGGTTTCCCTTTCCTTCATAGGTTCCTGCCAAGGTTTCAAAAATAGCGGTTGATCCTGCGTTTAAGCCAGAGTAATAATCTCCATTTTTAAAATGAGGAAACATATCGTTTTCGATAATCAACCACGACTGGTAATCGGTCAAATAGGCCTCTAGACCATAACCGTTTTGTATACTAACCGTTTTATCAGATACAGAAAGAAGAATAACACATCCATTGTCATTCCCTCTTTGTCCTACTCCCCAGACTTGACCCAGTTCTGCTGCATATCTATTGATTTCGTCTCCCTCAAGGGATTCAATAATAACTACGGCAATTTCTGTGGAGGTGGTGTCAGAGTATTTTAAAAGCTTGTCTTCTAAACTTTGTAGTTCGTAACCAGATAGCAACTGGGCGAAGTCATTTACCAATCTGGGAGGCGACATGGGTTTGGGAATCTCCTTGCTCCATGCAAAAAGGGGAAGTGCCAATAAAAGGAAAAGCGCAATCCTTTGTAACGTTTTTAATGGTGTCATATGTTACCTTTTGAGATATCGTCTGGCAGTTCGTTTACGTCATTGGATTGATAGGGGAAATGTGCTTTTAATTGCTCTCCTGCTTCGGCTATGCCTCTGCATAAGCCCTCTGAGAAGTCACCTTTTGCAAATTCCTCCAAGACGTGGTTTTTTACCTCTTCCCAAAAAGAGGCGCCTACCTTCTGATGAATACCAATATCTCCTATGAGAGAAAATGCGTGGTCTTTAGTGGCAACATAAAACAGAATCCCATTACGGGCTTCGGTTTTGTGCATATTCAGTTTTTCAAAAACGGCTACCGCTCTATCATAAGGAGAGAATTTTCCTGTTTTTTCCTCAATGTGAACACGTATCTCTCCTGAGGTTTGCACTTCGGCTTGCACAATGGCATCAACCACTTGAGCCTCTTGCTCTTTTGTAAAAAAGTCCATTAAAAGGTTACCTCAGGGGCTTTTTCTGCGCCTTTATCCGCCTCAAAAACACCCTTTTTTTCTACTCCTGCAAATCCGGCAATTATAGAATTGGGAAAGGTTCTAATGTTTCCATTAAAATCAGCTGCCATCTTATTGTAGCGATTGCGCTCCACATTGATGCGGTTTTCGGTTCCTTCTAGCTGGCTTTGTAAGGCTAAGAAATTTTGGTTGGCTTTTAGGTCAGGATATCTTTCTACAGTTACCAGAAGTCTGCCCAAGGATTGTGATAAGCCTGACTGAGCTTCCTGGAAGTTTTGAATGCTTTGTGCATTCAGGTTTGAGGGGTCAACCGTTACGCTAGTAGCTTTTGCTCTAGCTTCAATAACAGCGGTTAACGTTTCTTTTTCAAAATCTGCATAGCCCTTAACGGTGTTTACCAAGTTGGGAATAAGATCGGCTCTTCTTTGGTAAGAAGACTCTACGTTGGCCCATTGTCCGTTTATGGCTTCATCTGCAGTTACCAGGGAGTTGTATCTAGATATAGAGCAGCCTCCTAGGAGTAAAAAGAAAACAACAACTCCAATTAAAATTTTGATAGAATTACTCATTATAGGTGTTTTTTGATATTTATCAATTCGGTTTTTATGGCCTCTAACTTCTGAACAATGGTAACGTTAGAAACCGTGTCTTTTGCGTTTTCTGATAGTTTGCGTTTGGCTCCATCAATGGTAAAGCCGCGTTCTTTGACAAGGTGATAAATGATTCCAATGTTCTCCACGTCAGTACGCGTGAACATGCGATTTCCTTTGGCGTTTTTCTTGGGCTGAATGACATCAAATTCTTTGTCCCAGTAGCGAAGCAGAGAAGAATTTACACTGAGGTGACGGGCCACCTCTCCAATAGAAAAATACCTTTTGTCTGGATACGTACTCAGCAGTTCACTCATTAATCAAAGGATTGATTTTCTTGAGATGCTAAGTTAATCATCTCTTCGAATTCATCCGGTGTTAAATCGTTATAAAAGAAGTTTATTGGATTTATTTTTTTGGAGTTCTTAATGACTTCGTAGTGCAGGTGAGGAGCTGTACTTTGCCCCGTGCTTCCCACATATCCAATAATGTCTCCACGCTTTACGTTCTGTCCTGTTCTTACACTTACTTCACTCATGTGACCGTAAAGAGTCTGATATCCATATCCATGATCAATGATCACGTACTTTCCATAACCGCGGCCTCCCACCTTTTTGTCCTTAGAAACTTTACCGTCTCCTGTAGCAAAAATCGGAGTTCCCGTTGGGGCAGAAAAGTCAATTCCTGCATGCATTTTTCGGGTTTTATAAACGGGGTGAATCCTATATCCATATCCCGAGGCAATGCGTTTTAGGTTTTTGTTACTCACCGGTTGAATGGCCGGGATACTCGCTAGCATTTCTTCCTTTTTCTTGGCAAGTTCCATTACCTCATCATATGACTTGCTCTGGACGTAGAGCTTTTTGGTCAAGACATCTAATTTCTTTTTGGTGTCTACGAGAAGGTCGGAATTCTGAAATCCCTCTAGAGTTTTGTATCGGTTAGCACCACCAAATCCAGCATTTCTAACTTCTTCAGGAATGGGATCCGCCTCAAAAATAACCCTGTAAATATCATCATCACGTGTTTCTAATTGGGCAACCACTTCGTCCAATTGATGAATTCGGTTATTCACCAGTTCATATTGGAGCTTCATGTTGTCTAACTCGCGCTTTAACTTCTTTTCTTTGGGACTGTCCACCATAAAGTCTATGGCCAAAAAGAGGACCACAGCCATTAGGGCAGAAGATGCTAAAAAGATTCCTACCTCTTTAAATCTATGTCTCCACGTACGCTCAATTTTGCGGTAACTGAGGGTTCTTGGATCATAATAATATTTAACCTTAGCCATTGGCGTGTAATTTGTTATTTTTGCCCAAATTTTATACGAATTTGAGACCGTCTAGAATGCAAAAGTAATAACTTTTTCACAGTCTAGATATTGTATACAATCAAGTAATTGAACAACAGTATGTTAACATCTCTTGAAATACGTCAGCGATTTTTGGATTTCTTCGCCAAAAAAGGCCATGAAATTGTTGCGTCAGCTCCCTTGGTAAACAAGGAAGATCCTACCTTAATGTTCATCAATGCCGGAATGAATCCCTTTAAAGATCTCTTCTTGGGAAATGCTCCAGCCAGTTCTCCGCGTATTGCAGATTCTCAAAAGTGTTTGCGTGTAAGTGGAAAGCACAATGACTTAGATGAGGTGGGACATGATACCTATCATCATACTCTTTTTGAGATGCTGGGCAACTGGAGCTTTGGAGATTACTTTAAGGAAGAAGCCATAGCTTGGGCTTGGGAATTACTTACCAAAGAATATGGTTTAAACCCTGATAATCTATATGTAACTGTATTTGAAGGACATTCTTCTGAAGGTTTAGAAAGAGATAACGATTCCGCCTTGGAATGGGAAAAACATATTGCCAAGGACAGGATCATAAACGGAAATAAAAAGGATAACTTTTGGGAAATGGGAGAGATGGGACCCTGTGGCCCCTCTTCAGAAATACACATTGATCTAAGAAGCCCAGAGGAAAAAGCAAAGGTAGACGCAAAGGAATTGATCAATCACGATCACCCTCAGGTGGTTGAGATTTGGAATCTTGTATTTATGCAATACAATCGAAAAGCCAATGGAGACTTAGAGGTTCTTCCCGAACAACATGTAGATACAGGGATGGGGTTTGAACGTCTTTGCATGGCATTGCAAGGAGTTCAGTCTAATTATGATACCGACGTGTTCCAACCCCTTATTAAGTCCATTACAGAGCTTTCTGGAAAGGCTTATGGTTTGGAAGAAAAAACAGATATAGCCCTAAGAGTCATCGCGGACCATATCCGAGCCGTAGCCTTTGCCATCGCAGATGGACAACTTCCATCAAATACGGGCGCCGGTTATGTTATTAGAAGAATACTCAGGAGAGCCATAAGATATGGATATAATTACCTGAACCTAGAAGAGCCCTTTATGTACAAGTTGGTCAGTGGCTTGGCGGATCAGATGGGTGGTTTTTTTCCGGAGCTCAATGCCCAAAAAGCCTTAATAGAAAAGGTTATTCACGAAGAAGAAACCAGTTTTCTGAGAACGGTTTCCCATGGATTGCTGAGACTCGAGCAAATAGTGGATCAGACCAAGGGAAAGGTTGTGGATGGAGCTCAAGCCTTTGAGTTGTACGATACTTTTGGTTTTCCCGTGGACCTTACCTCTTTGATTCTTAGAGAGCGTGGAATGTCTCTGGATGAAGGGGGTTTTGAAACGGAGATGAAGGCTCAAAAAGATCGTTCCAGAGCTGCTACCCAACTCACCACAGATGACTGGGTTACCCTTATCGAAGACGATAAAGAAGAGTTTGTGGGTTATGACGATTTGACCACTCAGGTGCGTATTTCTAAATACCGAAAAGTAGTCGCAAAGAAAAAGACCTTTTTTCAATTGATCTTTACCATTACGCCCTTTTACCCGGAAGGTGGAGGCCAGGTTGGAGATTCAGGAACCATTGAAGCTGATGGGGAAACCATAGCTGTTTTTGATACCAAAAAAGAAAACGGAAAGATTATTCATTTTGTAAAGGATTTACCCTCCCATCCTCAGTACCCCTTTACGGCAAGTGTAAATCCCACCAAGAGGAGACGCAGCCAATCCAATCACTCGGCTACTCACTTATTACATCAATCTTTGCGAGAAATTCTTGGAGAGCACGTAGAACAAAAAGGATCTCTAGTAGCACCTGATCACCTGCGATTTGACTTCTCACATTTTCAAAAAGTAACCACAGAGGAACTCAATTCCATAGAAAAGCAGATTAATCAAAGGATTCGTCAAAACTTTTCTCTTGAGGAGCATAGAAGCATCCCCATAGCCGACGCCAAAGAAATGGGAGCCATGGCTCTTTTTGGAGAAAAATATGGGGATACCGTACGTGCTATTAAGTTTGGCGATAGCGTAGAACTTTGTGGAGGTACACATGTAAAGGCAACGGGAGAAATAGGATTGTTTAAGTTCACTCACGAATCTGCGGTTGCTGCTGGGATAAGAAGAGTAGAGGCCATTACTGGCGAGGCAGCCATGGAGTACATAGAGGATAAAATTCAGCAATTGGAACAAATTGCCGAAATGGTTAAAAATCCCAAAAGCCCTATTACTGCAGTAGATCAACTCAAGTCAGAGAACGCAAAACTGCAGAAGGAGATAGAGGCCTTACAAAAGGAAAAGGCCCATCGTGCTAAAGAAATCTTATGGAACGAGGCCCAGGTGATAAATGGAATTCGCGTAATTGTCTCAGAAACAGATTTGGATGCGGGTTCCATCAAAGACTTGGCTTTTGCCTATAAACAAAAATCAGAATCTTGCTTTATGGTTTTGGGCACCCAATCCAATGGCAAGGCGCAAATTCATGTTATGGTTTCTGAGGATCTAATAGCAGCCAAGGGAATGCACGCAGGAAAAATTGTAAAAGACCTAGCCGCCGAAATTGGAGGTGGCGGCGGAGGACAGCCTTTCTTTGCAACCGCTGGCGGTAAAAAACCAGAGGGTCTGGCCAACGCTTTTGCAAAAGCGATTACCTTAGTATCCTAGAGGGTAAAAATCTCGGATAGGGAATAGCAAATAGAAAGAAGAAACATAGAATACGTACTTATGAAAAACCTATTTAAACACTTGCCTCAAGCCACATTATTTGTGTTGGCATTGCTTATGTCCATACCTTCTCTTGGACAAAGAGACGATATAGAATATTATACGGATGATGAAGTTCACCGAAGCCACTGGGCTTTCCAAGGGTACTATAGCCCCATGTATAGCAATAGAAGTTTGATTTCTAATAGTGTATTGCCTTCTCAGGCTTTCTACTTTTTAGATCAAAGCACTACAGGGTCTTACGCGGATGACTACGGTTTGGATATTATTTATAAGCCCTCTGATGCTTTTCATTTCTCACTAGGTGTATCAAAATCAAAAGGGGCTTATACTTGGGATTTTATTAAGATCGCGGACCAGATACAAGGAGGTGGAGATACCCTTGACATTACCTTTAGGTCTACAACCACTGCAGAACACATCAATATTCCCCTTAGTTTTTACGTTCATCAAAGAATGAACGACGACTGGTCTTTGGAGTTTGTTCCCGCAATAGAAGCAAACTACCTTTCCCGTCTAAATAGAAGTATAGAGTATATAGGAGAGGGAGAGGTTTCTGATAGTACAGATACAAATACTAGTTTTGGTGATCTAACCGATGAGGCTAGAACTTGGAACTGGACGGTGGGAATTGGCATTGGTGGCCGCTATTGGCTCACCGACAATTTCTCGTTTTTTGTCAGGGGAAAGCTGAGGTATATGATACTTCCCCTTATAGACAATAACGGACCAAGGGAAGTTCTCTTCCAATACGGTGGAAGCTTCGGGATACGATATGATATCTAAGATTTAGGTCAGAGTTAGAGGACGTCGACTAAAGTTTCTAAAGCCATTCCTCTGGAGCCCTTCAGGAGAATGGCTTTTCCTTTGGGACCGTTTTCTTCTAGCCAGGTTCTCAGTTTTTCTTTGGTCTCAAAGGTAGAAATATTGTCCAAAGACGAACTACATTGATGATAGTGGGACCCCACACAAAGAACTCGTTCAAAGGTCATGCTTTCTGCAAGACCTATCATTTTTTGATGTTCCTGCTGGGCATATTCTCCCAATTCAAACATATCTCCTAGTATTACCCACTTGGGGTGATTCATTTCTGTGGTATGAAAAGACTGTAAACTGGCCTCGGTACTGCTTGGATTGGCATTGTAGGCATCTAACAATAAAGTATTGCTCTGGGTTGCCTTAAATTGAGCCCTATTGTTTTGAGGAATGTAAGACTCAATTCCCTTTTTTATATTTTCAATCGATACGTTAAAAATGCTCCCTATGGCATATGCATAGCCTAAATTGGTGATTTGAAAATCTCCTAATAAGTGACTTCTGATGGATGTTTCTTCTACCTCAATGCCCGCGTAACCATTTTCTGAAACCCCCTTTGTAACCCAGTTGGCCGTTGATTTTTCACCAAAAGAATACCCTTGTATTCCCTCAGTTTTATCTGTCATAATAGGATCGTCGGCATTAAAAACGACCCTCCCATTGCTTTCTCTTAAATATTGATAGAGTTCAGATTTACCGGCAATGACTCCTTCTATTCCTCCAAAGCCTTCTAAGTGAGCCTTTCCAAAATTGGTAATTAACCCATGAGATGGTTGAGATATAGAACACAAAAATTCAATCTCTTTGCGGTGGTTAGCCCCCATTTCTACAATGGCCATTTGGGTGTCTATGGGGAAGGAGAGGAGGGTTAAGGGAACTCCGATGTGATTGTTTAAGTTTCCGCGGGTATACGCCGTTTGGTAGCTTGTCTTTAGAACACTAGCCAACAATTCCTTTACTGTGGTCTTACCATTAGATCCTGTGAGGCCAATTACTGGGCATTTTAGGTGCTTTCTATGTTCTCTAGCAAGGTCTTGTAAAGCTATCAATACATTGTCCACCAAATAGGTGTTGGGGCCTTTGTATTGCTCTTGGTCAATAACGGCTAGAGAGGCTCCGGCTTCTATTGCCTTTTGAGCAAAAGCATTTCCGTTAAATGAAGGCCCTGTCAAGGCAAAAAATATTCCACCCCTCGTAATGTTACGGGTATCTGTTGAGACGCTGCCTGATTCTAAAAAATGTTGGTAAAGAGTTGCCATCCTTTGGTAAAAATGATAAAAAAAAGTCCCACGCAAGTGGGACTTAATATTATGAATTAATCCATTTGGTATCGCTTGAATTTCTTGCGATCTGGTTTGTCGTGTTCCTTGTCTTTTCCTTCTTTGTTTTGGAAACCAAGTCTATCCATTGCACATCGGAATCCAATGTCATCAGTTGCTTGATCCTCTTCGAGGTAGCGACGAGTTCCTGGAGACAACCAATAAGCTCTGTCTTTCCAGCTTCCTCCTTTATACACTCTAGATGTGTTTCCAATTAAGGTAGTCACTCCATATTCATACATAGGAGCAACTCCTTCTTCTACACCTGTTTCATAATACTTAGAAGATTGAAGGTCACCATCCTCATAATCTCTGTAGTCAGAGTACTGGTAATTTCTTCTCTCTAGGTTTTCTTCTGCTGTAACATTTCTTTGAGGTAGCTGACCCGGAAGTCTAACTACGTTACTGTCATTATCGTATTGAGGATCCTGAAGAACCTCTAGTGATCCTGCATCCTCGTAATTCTCATCAAAGGTTTTAAACTCATTACCACGGTAAGCTCTGTGGTCATTATTGGTTTCGTTAGAAGTAGGACGGTAAACATCCAATACCCACTCAGAAACGTTTCCAGCCATGTCATAAAGGCCAAAGTCATTAGGAGGGTAAAAGCGAACCTGCATTGTGATATCTGCTTGGTCATTCAACCAACCACCGGTCCCCATGTTATCTCCCTTACCTCTTTTAAAGTTGGCAATAATTTCTCCTTTATTAGACTTCTCTCCACTGCGGATAGAAGAACCATTCCAAGAGTATTTGTTTTTGTCTACTACGCGGTTGTAAATACGCTTACCAATATCTCCGTAAGCTGCATATTCCCATTCTGCTTCTGTTGGTAAGCGGTACTTAGGCAACAGAATACCATCTGAAAGATTTACGGGTCTACCTTCTTTACCATAAGCGCTGTTTGGGTCGTAATCAGGAAGGCCTTTCTTGTTTTGTTGAGTGTATTCACCCGACTTGTAAAGATAAACCTCAGTATTAAAGTTGTCAGCATCTGCTTGATCAGGGTAGGCGTTAAAGATACCTTGGTCAATAAGAATTTGTTCGTTTACACGATCCGTTCTCCAAGAACAAAACTTCATGGCTTGTATCCAGTTTACTCCTACAACAGGGTAGTAATTGTAAGCAGGGTGTCTAAAGTAGTTCTCTACATATACCTCATTGTAAGAAAGTTCATCCCTCCAAACCAAAGTATCGGGAAGGGCTCCTCTGTATATTTCTGGGTAGTAATCGTAATCATATACTCTGCGCAACCAATAAAGGTATTCGCGGTAGTCAACGTTGGTTACTTCGTTTTCATCTAGGTAAAAAGAAGAAACAGTCACTTTTCTTGGGGTGTTGTTCCAGTCTTTGTAAAAGTCTTCTTCTACTTGACCCATTACAAAGGTTCCACCTTCTACAAAGATTAAACCGGGTCCGGTAACTTGTCCTTTGTAGTTAGTGGCTACATTGAATCCGCCATTGTCAGAATCATTGTAGTCCCATCCTGTAGAGTTAGATGATTTACCAGAACATCCTATTAATGCGAGGATACCCACACTAAGGACGACCTTAGAAAAACGCTTATAAATTGTTGTTCTCATGTTTTCAGGTTTATGTAGACTAAAATTTAGGGCACTGTAATTGTTGTAACCTCTTCTTAGGAACGCGACAAGGGAAACTATATTTTAGCGAAAGCTCATGAGCTCCTCCCGCGTTGTTGGTTAGGTCGTTCACGGTGTAGTCATAACTGTACCCAAAAGAGACAGGAATGTTACCGGGGTCAAAGCCTAACAAGATTACAATAGCGTCCGGGTTTCTTTCCCCGAATCTATATCCAAGACCACCAGAAATCGCAGAGCGGTTAAAGGAAAGTCCTAGAGTGGTTTGAGAAGCCCCGCCTTGATTTTGATAAATCACATTGGGGATTAACATGTTTTGAGTTGCGTTGTGAAGTCTTTTTCTTCCCAAGGGAATTGAGGCTCCAGCATGTGCCGTGAACTTAAAAGGCAATTTGCCCTCGGTAAGGAAAGCTTCATCAGGTTCCGTAAGGTGATGGGCTGCCACTCCTACATAGAAGTTCTTTGTGAAACCAATAAAACCTACAGATAGGTCTAGGTTGTAAACGTTCTGATTGGTAGGCGGAAGTTCATTGGTAGGCTTAACAAATCCGTAGAACTCATCAATCTGATCTGGGAATGTAAGCTTGTCCCATTGCAACGCACGTTGTCTAAACGTAGCCTGGAATCCTGCCAAAATGGAGAATTTCCTGTTGACGGCTAAGTGATACGAGTAAATACCTGAAACCTCCGTTAAGGACAAAGCTCCATCTCCTGCTTCGTCTTGTAAAGCAGTAAAACCAAGACCACCCTTTATGCCTTCTACGTATTGATCGTAGGAAGCCGCGTAGGTTTGGTATACTCCCATTGCTGGGTACTGATTTCGGTAGTTTAGGTGTACGGTAGGACAGCGATCAACCCCAGCAAAAGCGGGGTTCACGTACAACGGATTAGCATAGAACTGGGAGAAATGGGGATCTTGTCCCATTGCGACCCAGCTTGCCAAGTTTAGGGTTATAGCAAGGATTACTCCTTTGGTTGTTTTAGCCATGCAGACTTAATCTTTTCAATTCACAATAATACAAAATATTATTTTTGATGGTGCAAGTGTGATAAAAATTGTAGCCCAAAAATAAAAATTGTTTTCTTCTACACTCATTTATACTCAAATTTCGCATTTAAATTACGCTCGTTCAAAAACCAAGAGTACATTTGTTGTAATAGTCGCCGTTTTTCTTCGTTATTTCTTCAGCATGAAAAGAATATTTACTCTTATAGGTATAGTTATGTGTAGTTTGACATGGGGTCAAACGGAACGCACATCGACCAAAACTCTTGCATGGGGTGCGCAATTGCCTTATGCCATTGATCACGAGGGCTTGTCTTTACCATATTTTACAGACGCTGTTTTTACTGCGGAATTTCCTTTTACCCCAGCAGTTAAAATCGGGGTGGAGGGTCCAATAGAACTCATGGGGGTTTCAGAAAAACCCGTAAATGCGCTACCTGAGGTAGTTGCCAATCTCACCAATAGATACCAAATTATATATAGAACTCAAGAAAGAGGTCCTCATATCGCTCATGTATTGGCATATAGAATAGAGAATGGCCAGGCCTATCGCCTTCAAAAATTCTCCTACAAACTTTCTTCAGGTCCTGCCTTAGGGGTAAGTTATTCCAATGCCAGTGCTCAGAAAATGATGACCAATAGCCCTCTTTCTTTTGGTAATTGGGCTAAGATTGCAGTATCCGCAGATGGGATTTATAAAATCACACCTGGTTATTTGGTAGAGAATGGATTGGGATCCAATCATTCCATTTCTTCCATTACGGTATTTGGAAATCAAATGGGACTCCTTCCTGAGAAAACCAATGACCCAAGACCGGAAAGTCTTCAAGAGGTTCCACTAGATGTTTACGATGCCAATAATGACGGTGTTTTTAACGGAGGAGATTACTTTTTGTTTTATGCCAAAGGGCCTCATCAATGGCGCTATCTAGAAGGCCAATCCAGATATGAGCATACCTATAACGTGTATGCCGATTACACCTATTTTTACTTAGGAGTTGATAGACTGCGATCCAAAACCATTGCCCAAGTAGGCAGCCCTTCTACAGGAGCCAATAAAACATGTTCTGGGTTTGATGATTTTGCCTTTCACGAAGAAGAGATTTACAATCTTTTGGGAACAGGTAGGCAATGGATGGGTGAACTTTTTGATTTTAACCTATCCTTTAATTACGTGTTTCCGTTTCCTACACTAGATGTTTCTGAGCCTATATTTATGAGGGCTCGTGCCTTGGGGAGGTCTACTACGGGTTCTACACGAATGAATTACACGTACAATGGGAGTCTTGTTGGCACAGGACAATTCCCATCGGTTAGTTCTTGGCCAGGAGCTGATTATGTGACAGAAACTTTTGTGAATGCAAGTTTTACAGCTACGAGCTCCGCGGTAGCCTTGACGGCAACGTATCAGAATTCGACCAATCCTTCGGCAATAGCCTACATGGATTATATAGAACTCAACGTAAGGAGACCTCTAGAGATAATTGGCTCACATTTACAATTTAGGGATGCAGAAACCGTAGGAACAGGAAATATAACTCAGTTTTCTCTTACTAATGCCAATGCCACTTCAATGGTTTGGGATGTTACGGATCCCTTGCAAACCTTTAAAGTAGAATCTCAGGTAGTAGGAACTTCTTTGGAGTTTTCTGCCACAACGGATTCCCTGAGAACCTTTGTTGCCCTGTCCGGTTCCAGCTATCCTACACCCAGTTATGTAGAGAAAATTGTCAACCAAGATCTCTTGGGAATGACTACCCCAAATTACTTTATTGTAACCTATCCTGGTTTTGAAAGCGCTGCTCAAAAATTAGCAGAATTTCACCGGGGCCAAGGACTTACCGCAGAAGTTGTGACTACAACACAAGTGTTTAATGAATTTGGATCGGGTAGTCCTGACCCCACTGCAATTAGAGATTTCTTGAGACATCATTTTTTTGCCGGAGACTTAAAATATGCTCTTATGATGGGGGATGCCACCTATGACTACAAGTCTATAAATGGCATCAACCACAATTTTGTGCCCACTTACCAATCCGTTCTCAGTTTTAGTTTGAGAACCTCAGTGGCGTCAGATGATTATTACGGTTTGTTAACCGATAATGAAGGGGTGAGTTTACAAGCGGGAACACTAGATATTGGGGTGGGAAGGTTTACGGTAACCAATTTAACAGAAGCCCAAAGAGTGGTGGACAAAACCATTTATTACGGGACGCTTTCTGATGACAATTCCAGTTATTGGCAAAACAAGGTTCTAATGGTCGCAGATGACAACGATGATCCAACCGGTTGGGAAGCTATGTTTGTGAATAGAATGGAAAGCCTGTCTTCTCAGTCGATAGCAAAATATCCATATTTGAACTTTGAAAAGGTTTATGCAGATGCATATACACAAGTTACCATCTCGGGGTCTCAGAGGTATCCTGAGGCAAGAAAAGATATATTTGACAAAGTGCAGTCAGGTAATTTGGTCACTACCTATTTTGGTCATGGTGGCGAAGTGGGATGGGCATTTGAACGAATTCTTCAGCTATCCGATGTAAACGGTTGGAACAACCTTGCTAACATGCCCGTTTTTATTACCATTACCTGTGAGTTTTCTAGGTATGATGACCCCACAAGGTCCTCTGCCGGGGAACAACTATTGGTGAATCCCAATGGAGGTTCTGTAGCTTTAATTACAACCACTAGAGAAGTTTCTGCAGCTTCAGGAATCAGCATGAATAACGCTGTATTTGACACTCTCTTTGGAGAAGTTAATGGTCAGTCCATGAGACTTGGAGATATTGTGACTAGTGCTAAGAATACCATTATCGGAGAATTCGATAGACCTCGGTTTTCCCTTTTGGGAGATCCTGCCTTGCGGCTCAGAAAACCCAATGACCAAATCGTTACCACTTCTGTAAACGGAGCTCCTGTTGGTGGAGCCTCAGACACTCTTAAGGCTTTGAGTAAAGTAATTATAGAAGGGGAGGTCCAAGATGCAAATGGTAATTTGATTTCTGATTTTAATGGGTTTGTATATCCTGCCGTCTATGATAAGAACTATCCAAGAACTACATTGGTTAATGATGGAGTAGGAGCACCCCTTCCGTTCAACCTTCAGGATAATGTATTGTACAGGGGGAAAGTTTCCGCTGTAGCAGGAAAGTTTTCTTTTGAATTTATTGTTCCCCTCGATATAGCCTATGCCTATGGACTTGGAAAACTAAGTTATTACGGGCATTCATCTGTATCCGAGGCAACAGGGAATGACAATACATTATATATTGGCGGTCTAGATACAACTGCTTCTGCAGATGAAATGGGACCAGAGATAGAGTTGTATATGAACTCAGAGAATTTTGTGAACGGAGGTTTAACGGGTCCGGATCCTTTGAGTATTGCTCGTGTTATAGATTCTAGTGGGATTAATACTTTGGGCTCCAGTATTGGCCATGACATTGTTGGTATATTGGACGGCAATGTTTCAGAGACCTTTGTTCTCAATGATTATTATGAAGCAGCACTCAACAGTTATCAGGAGGGAGCCATAAAATATCCCTTCTATGAACTAGCTCCTGGTGAGCATCAACTGCTGGTTAGAGTTTGGGATGTATACAACAACCCTTCAGAAACCACCATTGATTTTTACGTTGCAGAAAGTGGAGAATTGGCTCTGCAGCACGTTCTTAATTATCCCAATCCATTTACTACCTACACGGAGTTTCAGTTTGAACACAATAGAGAAAGTCAACCTTTGGAGGTTCAGATTCAAATTCTGACGGTGGCAGGAGAACTGGTAAAAACCATAAACGCCCAACTAAATGCAGATGGCAACAGAGTTACAGGCATTTCATGGGATGGCTTGGATGATTTTGGCGATCCAATAGGAAAAGGAACGTATATCTATAGACTTAAGGTAAAGTCCGTTTTAGATGGTGCTACGGCGGAGAAATACGAAAAACTAGTTATCTTGCGTTAAGGCACTAAAATTAAATATCGAATAAAGTAAAAGCCATATATTTGGCACCAAACACAGTACAAAAGAATGATTGATAGATTAAAGGGGTACGCCTTACTTTGTTTTTTCTCACTATTGGGATTGACGTCAATGGGTCAAGGTTGGAATATTACTTCTGACAACGCATACTTTGATGAATTGCGTGTAGTAAATACAGCCGTTCCATTTCTGACTATTTCTCCGGACGCTAGAGCCGGTGGATTAGGAGATGCAGGTGTGGCATCCAGTCCTGATGGGAATGCCATTTACTGGAACTCCGCAAAACTTGCTTTTTTGGAGGACGGTACCTTGGGAGGAGCTATTTCCTACACACCATGGTTGTCAAGATTGGTTCCAGACATTGACCTTGCTTTTTTAAGTGGCTATGGGAAAATTGGTAAGAATCAAGGTCTTGCTTTTTCGTTGAGGTATTTTTCTTTAGGAGAAATCAACTACACAGATGCCCAAGGCACTGCTCAAGGAACTTTTAGTCCTTACGAGTTTGCTTTTACGGGAGCCTATGCTCTCAAGTTGTCTCAACAATGGTCTACTGGAGTAGGACTTCGATTTATTTGGTCAGATCTTACACAAGGCCAACCTGTAAATGGAGTCAATACCAATCCAGGATCTTCTGTTGCAGCGGATGTAGGGGTTTATTATCAAGGCAAGAAATTCAATATGGACAGAGGTCAGAAAGGACAGTTTTCTGCCGGTATGAATATTTCTAATGTTGGGGCCAAAATTTCTTACTCAGAAAGTGGAGAGGAAGACTTTCTTCCTGCAAACTTGAGATTAGGAGGTGCTTTTAACTGGCAGTTTGACAAGTACAACGCCATGACCTTTATGTTGGATGTAAACAAATTATTGGTGCCAACTCCTCCCGTTCGCAATGACTCAACCGGGGAAGTGATTTACGGTAAGGATGATGATGTTCCAGTACTTACAGGAATCGTTCAATCCTTTGCTGACGCTCCAGGTGGTTGGAAAGAAGAACTTCAAGAAATTAACTACAACATAGGTATGGAGTATTGGTATGACAATACCTTTGCCTTGCGTGGTGGTTTCCAATACGAACATCCCAACAAGGGTAATAGAAGGTATTTTACCTTGGGCTTAGGAATTAAGTACAATGTATTTGGATTGGATTTTGCCTATCTGATACCAGCTGATCAATCGGTCCGTTCTCCATTGGAAAACACGCTTAGATTTACGCTATTCTTTGACTTGAATAGCTTGGCCTCAGCAGGAAATGAATAAATTGAATAGTGGTCTTTGAGTTGTGTTTTTGCAACCCATAGGAGACTTTAAAAAATAATACGCCCCTTTCGACAAAAGATTCTTTGCCGAAAGGGGTTTTGTATTAAATTTGCGACTCTATTAAGATTTTAGATTATGTCCATGAAACCGATCAATAAGGAAGTTTACCTCAAGTGGTACGAGGATATGTTGTTTTGGAGAAAGTTCGAAGACAAGACCAGTGCCCTTTATATTCAGCAAAAGATTAGAGGGTTTCTTCACCTATACAATGGCCAAGAGGCGATTTTGGCTGGGTGTCTCCACGTAATGGAGCCTGGTGATAAAATGATCACTGCCTATAGGAATCACGTTCAACCTATTGGTCTAGGAGTTGACCCCAGAAAGATTATGGCGGAGCTCATGGGAAAGGTTACCGGAACCAGTAAGGGGAATGGGGGATCTATGCACATGTTTTCTAAGGAACATCACTTTTATGGAGGCCATGGAATTGTAGGAGGACAAATTCCCTTAGGTGCAGGATTGGCTTTTGCCGATAAGTACAATGACAAAAAGCACGTGACTCTTACCTTTATGGGAGATGGAGCCACTCGTCAAGGATCTTTGCACGAGACCTTTAATATGGCAATGCTTTGGAATCTTCCGGTAGTCTTTGTAGTAGAAAACAACGGGTATGCTATGGGTACTTCTGTAGAAAGAACGGCCAACCATACTGATGTTTATAAATTGGGCCTTGGTTATGAAATGCCCTGTGGAGCTGTAGACGGGATGGATCCCGTTAAGGTTGCAGAAGCCATGAATGAAGCCATAGAAAGAGCGCGATCAGGAGGCGGCCCTACTTTCCTAGAAATTAGAACGTATCGCTACAAGGGTCACTCCATGAGTGATGCACAACACTACAGAACCAAGGACGAAGTGGCTGAGTATCAAAAGAAAGACCCCATCCTACAAGTATTGGATGTGATTAAAAAGAAAAAGTACGCCAGTAAAGCGGCTATAGAAAAGATAGACCAAAGGGTTAAGGATTTGGTTGCAGAATGTGTAGATTTTGCAGAAAAATCTGAATTCCCACCTGCTTCTCAGCTTTGGGAAGATGTTTACGAACAAGCTGATTACCCATTTATTAAGGATTAAGAAATAAGTTATGGCAGAGATAGTAACCATGCCGCGCTTGAGCGACACCATGACAGAAGGTGTTGTAGCAAAATGGCATAAGTCCATAGGAGATACTATATCTGAGGGCGATTTGCTCGCAGAAATAGAAACGGATAAGGCCACAATGGATTTTGAAGCTTTTCAAGAAGGTTCACTTTTATACATTGGGGTTAAAGAAGGAGAAACCGCGCCCGTAGATTCTATTCTAGCCATTTTGGGCGAGAAAGGGGAAGATGTAGAAGCAATGATTGCTTCGCACAACGGAGGAGGAAGCGAGGTCCCCACACCCGCAGAAGAGAAGACGCCTGTCTCAGAATCTCCTGTACCTGAAGCTGCTGCAGCGCCTTCGGCTCCCAAGCCAGCTCCAGCTCCTGTTCTTGCTGCTCCGGCCCCCGTTATGACATCGTCTTCTGATGATAGGCTTAAAGTGTCCCCGTTGGCCAAAAAAATGGCAGAAGAAAAGGGAGTTAGTTTACATCAAGTTCAAGGAACGGGAGAGAATGGACGAATTGTTAAAAGGGATATAGACTTCTTTAACCCGGCATTGACACAAACCGCCGCTCCAATTTCAATGGGTGCAACTTCTGATTCTTATACAGATGTTCAGGTTTCTCAAATGAGAAAAACCATAGCTCGTCGTCTTGGAGAATCTAAATTCACTGCTCCTCACTTTTATTTAACCATGGAAATGGAAATGAGTGAGGCCATTGCAGCAAGAAAAGCTCTCAATGCAGCTAGCGAAGTTAAAATATCATTTAACGATATCGTAATCAAGGCAGCTGCTCAGGCTCTTATGAAGCATCCTAAACTCAATGCCTCTTGGTATGGAGATACCATAAGATACTATGACTATGTAAATATGGGAGTAGCTGTTGCAGTAGATGAAGGGCTTTTGGTTCCTGTTGTAAGACAAGCTCAGTCAAAGTCTTTCAGTCAAATTTCTGCTGAGGTAAAGGACTATGCTCAAAAGGCAAAAGACAAGAAGCTACAACCTAGTGATTGGGAGGGAAACACTTTCACTATCTCTAATCTAGGAATGTTTGGAATAGAAGAGTTTACCGCTATTATTAATTCCCCAGATGCATGTATTCTTGCTGTGGGGGGGATAAAGCAAGTACCTGTAGTAAAAGACGGTGAAATAGTAGCCGGAAACACCATGAAAGTAACTCTTTCTTGTGATCATCGTGTGGTGGATGGTGCACTTGGCGCTGCCTTCCTCAAAACATTAAAGGGCTATTTAGAGAATCCACTTTCTATGTTGCTTTAAAAGTCTTATAAAATCAAAAAATACCTCAAAAAAGAGCTGCTGAAAACTGCAGCTCTTTTTTGTTTTAGACCTGTGTAATATCATGTTTTGTGACCAAAAAAAATAGTATGTTTGTATTCTGTGTATAATCAGTCTAAATAAAGATAGTGATAAAGCAAATGTCAAAACGAGCCGTAGATCTTCAGGTAGGAGAGAGGGGAATTGTTTCTAATTTCTCTACAGAGGAAATCCCAGGAAAACTTTTAGAGATGGGGTGTCTGCCGGGTTGTGAGGTTGAGCTTAAATACACAACCCCTTTTAATGGTCCATTGATTATGAGAATAGCCAACTCGGAGATTGCCATACGCAGAGATTTAGCTTCTAAAATATTAGTAGAGAGCCTTTAGTATGAAAGGAAGTTCCAGAGCACTTCGCATTGCACTTACCGGAAATCCAAATACAGGAAAGTCGTCCTTGTTTAATGCGCTCACAGGTCTCAATCAAAAAGTAAGTAATTATCCAGGTATTACGGTAGAAAAGAAGACGGGTTTTTTTAAACTCACAAATGGTTCGGTGGTAGAAGTCACCGATCTACCTGGTACCTATAGTTTAAACCCTTCTTCATTGGATGAGGCTGTAGTATTAGACTTTTTGGCTCAACCCAAACCCAAAGAGAAGCCGGATGGGGTGGTGGTGGTCTTAGATGCCACCAATCTTAAGAGAAATTTGTATTTGCTTACCCAAGTCTTAGACCTAGGGTACCCTACTATAGCAGTCCTCAATATGATGGATATGGTAGATAGAAAGGGGATAGATATAGACATAGACGGATTGCAGAAATCGTATAACATTCCCTTTGTCTACATGACTACCCGTAAATCTTTAGGATTTGAAGAGTTAAAGTCAGAGATTTCTGAATATGTTGTATCAAATAGAACGCCTCTTTTTGATGTAGATTCCATGACTTGGGTTCCTGAGATTCATGAGCTTCTTCCAGATTCCCCTTCCAAATACGCCTCTTGGTTATTGGCGATTCAAGAATCAGAGAATAGTCAATTGCCACCTTCGGTTAAGACCTCCTTGCACGATGTTTTAGAAAAGAACCAGGTCAATAAAAACCAAGAAAGAACCAAGGAAGCTATCAAGCGCTATCAGCAGGTGAATTCGGTTTTATCTGACTTTGTTTTGGTGGATCCAAAAAAAGACAAATCCCTTACGGGTAGAATAGATAAGCTCCTCACCCATAAGGTATATGGATTGGTTATTCTGTTTAGCGTTCTGACCATTATTTTCCAAGCGGTTTTTGCCTGGTCAGAAGCTCCCATGAATTTTATTGATGGTTTGTTTTCTCAATTGTCCCAAGGAATAAAGTCCTATTTTGCGCCTGGACCTCTTACCGGTTTATTTGCAGATGGAGTGGTTCCGGGATTGGCCGGGGTTGCCATCTTTATCCCTCAAATAGCTATACTCTTTACTTTTATTGGGATTCTAGAGGAATCGGGATATATGGCCAGAGTGGTGGTTCTAATGGACAGACTTATGAGTAAGTTTGGGCTGAGTGGAAAAAGTGTTTTGCCCCTTATATCCGGCACAGCCTGTGCTATTCCCGCCATAATGGCCACTCGCACGATAGAAAATTGGAAAGAAAGACTCATTACCATTTTTGTAACCCCTTTTACTACATGTAGTGCACGGTTGCCCGTATACGTAGTTTTGATCTCTTTGGTAATACCTGATGGAGATCTTTTAGGCTTCAGTTACAAGGGACTGGCCTTAATGGGAATGTACGCTTTGGGATTTGTTACTGCCCTTGTCAGTTCGTATACTATGAGTAAATGGTTGGGAATGAAAAGCAATACCCCCTTTATTATAGAAATGCCCAGCTATAGGCTTCCCTTGTACAAGAATTTGCTCATCATGGTTTTTGAAAAATCAAAGAGCTTTGTGGCGGGTGCAGGAAAAATCATTGTAGCCATATCCGTAATTCTTTGGGTTTTGGCCACCAATGGTCCCAATACCACCTTTGGATTAAGCCAAGAAGAAATTCTGTCCAATGCTCCTTTGGACCTTTCTGAAGAAGAAACTCAATCCTATATAGATGGCTATAAGTTAGAGAGCTCCTACATTGGAAGATTGGGTAAATTTATTGAACCGACCATAGAACCATTGGGTTATGATTGGAAGGTAGGTATTGCCCTTATTTCTTCCTTTGCCGCTAGAGAAGTATTTGTAGGGACTATTGCCACTATTTACAGCGTGGGTGACGATAGCGAGACCACTATAGTTAATAAGATGCGTCAAGAGATCAATCCCAAGACCGGATTGCCCTTCTTCAGTTTGGCTGTAGGGATGTCGCTAATGGTGTTTTATGCCTTTGCTATGCAGTGTGTGAGTACCTTTGCTGTGGTCAGGAAAGAAACCAACTCATGGACTTGGCCCCTTTTGCAATTGGTCTTTATGACTACCTTTGCCTATGTCATGTCTTTTGCTACCTATCAATTGTTGGTTTAAAAGATGGTTTACACACTTATATACATAAATTGATGAATTGGGACTTCCAAACCATAGCAGTTGCTCTTCTGGTTCTAGGAGCCGCATACTATTTATATGTGCGCTTTAGACCCAAGCCCTCTTCTCAAGGATGTGGCAGCAACTGTGGTTGCGAAAGGTCCAGTCATTTCTCTTCGGCGAAAGCCAAATAATATCACATACTATGAAATCCATTGCAATAGTTACTGGAGCCAGCCGCGGTATAGGGTTGGAATTGGTAAAGAGACTTGCGTCGAAATCAATCCCTGTTTGGGCAACCTCCAGGAATTCTCAAGAACCCATACGTCAATGTGAGTGGGTAGCTCTAGATTTGAATTCGCTAGAGAGTATCAATGCCCTTAAAGAAAAGGTTAAGAGCTCTGATGTGGAAATAAAATACCACATCAATAACTCCGGTTTTTTAGTAAATAAACCCTTTGAGGATCTTTCTGCAGAGGATTTTGAGCAGTGCTATGGGGTCAATGTAATAGGTGTGGCGCAACTCATTCAAAAACTGATGCCCTATTATTCCTCAGATGCACATATTGTTAACATAGGTTCCATGGGAGGCGTGCAAGGTGCCCAGAAATTTCCAGGGCTCTCAGCCTACAGTTCAAGTAAGATGGCACTGGCAGGATTAACAGAGTGTTTGCAAGAAGAAATGGGAGAAAGGGGTTGGACATTTAACTATTTGGCTCTTGGAGCAGTCCAAACCGAAATGTTGACTCAGGCCTTTCCTGATTTTAATGCGCCTTTGTCTCCAAGTGAAATGGCTATTTATATATCTGACTTTGTCACATCGGGTTCCCAATACATCAGAGGAAAGATACTTCCTGTCAGTAGAACCACTCCCTAATAAGCTGATGCTCAAGGGTCTCTTAGATCGAGTAAAAAAACCTTGAAAAAAAAGGTCCAAAAGCCTTGTGGAAGTGAAAATCCAAACTACATTTGCCGCCCCATTACGGGAGTTCTGTAACATACTATCCGCTCGCGCAACTTGGATTTGAGCAAACCAATTATTAAAGGGTCGTCCTTTGTTGTGAGGTTAGCAACTCGAGTCCATCTCGTTTCTTTTAGATATAATTTGGTGTAAATCAAAGAGTTGAAAAGCTACCTAAAAAAAAGGTGAAAAAAGAAGTCAAAAAAGTTGTGAGAAACAAATTCAGTTGTAGATTTGCCGCCCCTTATGGGAGTAGCTGATGCAACGGCAACGTCACTTAGAAAAAAGAAATATTTTTTTTTGTTAAAGTGTTGTGAGAGTAAAAAGTGGTTGTATATTTGCAGCCCCAAATAAGGGAAGCGGACAAACCTTAGGGTTTAGAAGCGACGTGAAAACGAAAGAATAGTTCTTTAACATATTGGAGATTTAAAAGAAGAAAAGAAAGCAAATAAGCTTACTTTGAAAGATTCACTTTGAGTCAAACAAGATTGAACTTTTTACAATGGAGAGTTTGATCCTGGCTCAGGATGAACGCTAGCGGCAGGCCTAACACATGCAAGTCGAACGGTAACATGAGAGCTTGCTCTTGATGACGAGTGGCGCACGGGTGCGTAACGCGTATGCAACCTACCCTGTACAGGGAGATAGCCCGGAGAAATCCGGATTAATATCCCATAATATTTTCGATTCACCTGGATTGATCATTAAAGCTTCGGCGGTACAGGATGGGCATGCGTCCCATTAGCTAGTTGGTGAGGTAACGGCTCACCAAGGCTACGATGGGTAGGGGTTCTGAGAGGATTATCCCCCACACTGGTACTGAGACACGGACCAGACTCCTACGGGAGGCAGCAGTGAGGAATATTGGGCAATGGACGAGAGTCTGACCCAGCCATGCCGCGTGCAGGATGACGGCCCTCTGGGTTGTAAACTGCTTTTATACAGGAATAAACCTATCTACGTGTAGATAGCTGAATGTACTGTACGAATAAGGATCGGCTAACTCCGTGCCAGCAGCCGCGGTAATACGGAGGATCCAAGCGTTATCCGGATTCATTGGGTTTAAAGGGTCCGTAGGCGGATTTTTAAGTCAGTGGTGAAAGCCCACAGCTCAACTGTGGAATTGCCATTGATACTGGAAGTCTTGAGTTTGGTTGAAGTTGGCGGAATACGTCATGTAGCGGTGAAATGCATAGATATGACGTAGAACACCGATTGCGAAGGCAGCTGACTAAGTCAATACTGACGCTGAGGGACGAAAGCGTGGGGAGCGAACAGGATTAGATACCCTGGTAGTCCACGCCGTAAACGATGATTACTAGCTGTTGGCGATACACAGTCAGCGGCGTAGCGAAAGCGTTAAGTAATCCACCTGGGGAGTACGGTCGCAAGACTGAAACTCAAAGGAATTGACGGGGGCCCGCACAAGCGGTGGAGCATGTGGTTTAATTCGATGATACGCGAGGAACCTTACCAGGGCTTAAATGCAGAATGACCTCCTGAGAAATCAGGATTTCTTCGGACAGTTTGCAAGGTGCTGCATGGCTGTCGTCAGCTCGTGCCGTGAGGTGTTGGGTTAAGTCCCGCAACGAGCGCAACCCCTACCGATAGTTGCCATCAGGTAATGCTGGGGACTCTATCGGAACTGCCAGCGCAAGCTGTGAGGAAGGTGGGGACGACGTCAAGTCATCACGGCCCTTACGTCCTGGGCTACACACGTGCTACAATGGTAAAGACAGAGGGCAGCCACTTGGCGACAAGGAGCTAATCCCAAAACTTTATCTCAGTTCGGATCGCAGTCTGCAACTCGACTGCGTGAAGCTGGAATCGCTAGTAATCGCGCATCAGCCATGGCGCGGTGAATACGTTCCCGGGCCTTGTACACACCGCCCGTCAAGCCATGGAAGCTGGGGGTGCCTGAAGTCGGTAACCGTAAGGAGCTGCCTAGGGTAAAACTAGTAACTAGGGCTAAGTCGTAACAAGGTAGCCGTACCGGAAGGTGTGGCTGGAACACCTCCTTTCTAGAGACTTATAACAAAGTGTTATCTAAAAGGTAGGATGATGCTTTTCTTTTCTCTTTTTTTCTTCAAATACTTCTCACTTCTTGTTTTACGAGTTTCGTTTACCGCAGGGTAAACATGAAAAGCGTGACGGGCTGTTGATCGAAACAGAGTCTCGTAGCTCAGCTGGTTAGAGCACTACACTGATAATGTAGGGGTCGGCGGTTCAAGTCCGCCCGAGACTACTAAAATAAGGGGGATTAGCTCAGTTGGCTAGAGCGCTTGATTTGCATTCAAGAGGTCATCGGTTCGACTCCGATATTCTCCACAAGACATTACATGAGTAATGAGAAGTTCTTTGACATATTGAGAGCAAATACATAAGAGTAAAAAATAATAGATTAGAAAAAAGTTACTTAAGGGCATACGGCGGATGCCTAGGCTTCTAGAGGCGATGAAGGACGTGATAAGCTGCGATAAGCTTCGGGGAGGTGCACATAACCTTTGATCCGGAGATTTCCGAATGGGACAACCCGGCTGGTTGAAGACCAGTCACTCGAAAGAGGGCAAACCCAGGGAACTGAAACATCTAAGTACCTGGAGGAAGAGAAAACAATAGTGATTTCCGGAGTAGCGGCGAGCGAAATGGAAATAGCCCAAACCAATTTTGTTTCGGCAAGATTGGGGTTGTAGGACCACGATATATTTTGCACATTGAAGTAGAACACTCTGGAAAGTGTGATCATAGAGGGTGATAATCCCGTATACGTAAGATTGTGTTAAGATTAGTGGTATCCTGAGTAGGGCGGGACATGTGAAATCCTGTCTGAATCTGCCAGAACCATCTGGTAAGGCTAAATACTCCTAGAAGACCGATAGCGAACTAGTACCGTGAGGGAAAGGTGAAAAGTACCCTAAATAAGGGAGTGAAATAGTACCTGAAACCGTGTGCCTACAAGCGGTCGGAGCCTCCTTGAGGGGTGACGGCGTGCCTTTTGCATAATGATCCTACGAGTTACTCTTTACTGGCAAGGTTAAGGTGTTCAGCACCGCAGCCGAAGCGAAAGCGAGTCTGAATAGGGCGTGCAGTCAGTAGAGGTAGACGCGAAACCCAGTGATCTACCCATGGCCAGGTTGAAGCTCTGGTAACACAGAGTGGAGGACCGAACCCATATACGTTGAAAAGTGTTGGGATGAGCTGTGGGTAGGGGTGAAAGGCTAATCAAACTGGGAAATAGCTCGTTCTCCCCGAAATGCATTTAGGTGCAGCCTCAGGAGATGTGTTATAGAGGTAGAGCTACTGGTTGGATGCGGGGGTTTCATCACCTACCAAATCCTGTCAAACTCCGAATGCTATAACATTATCCTGGGAGTGAGGGCATGGGTGCTAAGGTCCATGTCCGAGAGGGAAAGAACCCAGACCATCTGCTAAGGTCCCCAAATGTATACTAAGTTGATCAAACGTGGTCAGATTGCTTTGACAGCTAGGATGTTGGCTTGGAAGCAGCCATTCATTTAAAGAGTGCGTAACAGCTCACTAGTCGAGCGATCTGGCGTGGATAATAATCGGGCATCAAGTATACTACCGAAGCAGTGGCAATATTTATATTGGGTAGGGGAGCATTCTAGTTGCGCTGAAGGTGAACTGCGAGGTTTGCTGGAGCGGCTAGAAAAGAAAATGTAGGAATGAGTAACGATAAAGGGGGCGAGAAACCCCCTCACCGATAGACTAAGGTTTCCTGAGCAACGCTAATCGGCTCAGGGTTAGTCGGGACCTAAGGCGAACCCGAACGGGGTAGTCGATGGACAACGGGTTAATATTCCCGTACTTGCTTATGTTGCGATGGGGTGACGGAGTAGTGAAAGTACCGCGTACTGACGGAATAGTACGTTGAAAGGTGTAGGTATTAGAATTGTAGGTAAATCCGCAGATCTAGCTGAAACCTGATAGTACCACAAAGCTTCGGCAGCGTGGATAGTGTACCTAATCAGACTTCCAAGAAAAACCTCTAAGCTTCAGACATAAGCAACCCGTACCGCAAACCGACACAGGTAGTCAAGGAGAGAATCCTAAGGTGCTCGAGTGAATCATGGCTAAGGAACTAGGCAAAATCGACCTGTAACTTCGGGAGAAAGGTCGCTCCCCTCCGGGGGAGCCGCAGTGAAAAGGCCCAGGCGACTGTTTATCAAAAACACAGGACTCTGCAAAATCGAAAGATGAAGTATAGGGTCTGACACCTGCCCGGTGCTGGAAGGTTAAGAGGAGATGTTATCTTCGGAGAAGCATTGAATTGAAGCCCCAGTAAACGGCGGCCGTAACTATAACGGTCCTAAGGTAGCGAAATTCCTTGTCGGGTAAGTTCCGACCTGCACGAATGGTGTAACGATCTGGGCACTGTCTCGGCCATGAGCTCGGTGAAATTGTAGTATCGGTGAAGATGCCGATTACCCGCTACGGGACGAAAAGACCCCGTGCACCTTCACTACAGCTTAGTATTGACTTCGGATAAACAATGTGTAGCATAGGTGGGAGACTATGAAGCTGCGTCGCTAGGCGTGGTGGAGTCACCGTTGAAATACCACCCTTTGTTTATTTGGAGCCTAACCCCTAACGGGGGACATTGCTTGGTGGGTAGTTTGACTGGGGTGGTCGCCTCCAAAAGAGTAACGGAGGCTTCTAAAGGTACCCTCAGCACGCTTGGTAACCGTGCGTAGAGTGCAATGGCACAAGGGTGCTTGACTGTGAGACCTACAAGTCGAGCAGGTACGAAAGTAGAGCATAGTGATCCGGTGGTTCCGCATGGAAGGGCCATCGCTCAAAGGATAAAAGGTACGCCGGGGATAACAGGCTGATCCCCCCCAAGAGCTCACATCGACGGGGGGGTTTGGCACCTCGATGTCGGCTCGTCACATCCTGGGGCTGGAGAAGGTCCCAAGGGTTGGGCTGTTCGCCCATTAAAGTGGCACGCGAGCTGGGTTCAG